>R26__coassemble_64_pt1 | contig 71466 bp, 57 predicted proteins | sample R26__metabat2_low_PE_037 | metagenome-assembled genome bin R26
TGGTGTTTATTTTTTTCGTAAGCGTCGGGACTTGAATAATTCAAATCGACCATCGTGCAAGAAAAGAGAGTACGATTTTTCTGCAAGGCACTTTTATTTTTTTTCGGGGCGTGATACACTGAAAAAAAGAAACGGTGGGAGTGCCAAAATGAAACATTTTATTTGCTGCTTTATACTGCTTGCCCTGATGATGACAATGACTGCCTGCGGTACGCCGCCGCAGGCAGAGAAAGATCAAAATACGGAAAAATCAACCGACTTTCCTTATGCATACGGCGTATTTCTCGGTATTGACGATGACCTGACACCGTGTGAAAAATATAAGACGGTTGTTATCGATGCACAGTATTTTTCTGCGGAAGAAATCGGAAATCTGAAAGCCGAGGGGCATACTGTGTACAGTTACATCAATATCGGTGCGCTTGAAAATTTCCGAAACTATTATGACGAGTACTGTTCGCTTGGTCTGGGAGTATATCAGAACTGGGACGAGGAAATCTGGATGGATGTTTCAAATCCGGGCTGGCAAAGCTTTATTCTTGACGAATTGGCGGAGGAACTGAAAGCAAAGGGAATTGACGGATACTTTGCGGATAACTGCGATGTGTATTACGAGTACAGTACAAATGAGATTTTTGCCGGACTGGTGACAATCATGGAGGGACTGAAGGACAAGGGGCTTGCCGTTATCATCAACAGCGGAAATGATTTTGTGGATGCGTATACGGCAAACGGCGGCGACTGGCACAGTATTATAACGGGTATCAATCAGGAAACCGTCTTTTCCTCCATCGACTGGGAAGAAGATAAATTCTCGACTGCTGCGCCGGAGGATCACGAATTTTTCTGTGAGTATATTGAAACCTATGGCAGATTGGGAGCAGATGTTTATCTGCTGGAGTATACAACGGATGATGCATTGATAGAAGAAATTGATGCATATTGTGCAAGGAACGGCTTTGCGTATTATGTTTCAAGCACACTGGAGCTGATCGGCTGATATAACATCTTCGGATGCTGTCCGTTTTTGCAAGCAAAAATGCTGTTTTTTACAAATTGTTCACCCAAAACGGGGAAATGCGGTTATAATGGAGAGGAAACAAAGAGAAAGGGTGACAACTATGGCAAAAACAGTCCTGATTGTTGAGGATGACCGCAATATTGCGGATCTGCTGCGCCTTTATCTGGAAAAAGAGGGCTATGAGGTCGCAATCGCACCGGACGGATTAAAGGGTGTGGAGAAATTCCGCGAATTGAAGCCGACACTGGTGCTGCTGGATGTGATGCTGCCCGGCATGGACGGCTGGGGTGTCTGCCGGACGATCCGTGCGGAAGCAAAGACGCCGATTATCATGCTTACGGCAAAAAGTGAGACAGAGGACAAGGTCATGGGTCTGAAGCAGGGCGCTGACGATTACATTACCAAGCCCTTTGAAATGAAAGAGGTTCTGGCGCGGATTGAGGCGGTTTTGCGCCGCAGCGGTATCGAGCCGGAAAAGACATCACGCCGCCTGACCTTTGATAAGCTGGTCATTGATATGGATGCATTTGAGCTGACGGTGGACGGCAAAAAGGTTGCAACGCCGCCGAAGGAGATGGAGCTTCTGTATCATCTTGCTTCTGCGCCGAACCGCGTTTTTACACGCAATCAGCTGCTTGACGAAGTGTGGGGATTTGACTATTTCGGCGATACGCGCACGGTGGATGTCCATGTAAAGCGACTGCGCGAAAAGCTCGAGGGCGTGTCAGAGCAGTGGGAGCTGAAGACTGTCTGGTCTGTCGGCTATAAGTTTGAGGTCAACGGAAAATGAAAACGACATTTCGCCGGCAGATGACGCTGATTATCTGCGTTTTGCTGGTGGCAACAACGCTGATCGGCGTGTCATTCTGGGCGCTGTTTACGAGGTACGTTGCCGAGGAAAAACAGAGCAATATGCGCGATACGGCGGATTCTGTCGTTCAGCTTACGAAAGCGTATTCGGCGTTCTATCTCAGAGATATTGAATTCAGAACAAATCTTGCGGTTGCCTCCGCGGCATCCGGCTGTGATATTGTCATCTGCACGGCAGACGGCGAGGTATGCATCTGCGCCAGAGATATTCAGAATTGCAAACACATCGGACATACGCTGGGGCGTTCGGTAGCGGAAAAAGTGTTCCGAAACGGCAGCGCAACGGTGTCGGCTGAGGCAGGGGCAATTTACGGCAGCGAACGCATTGCAATCGCAGTTCCGGTCACGGCAGAGGACGGAACACGGCTCTGCATTGTCATGGTTTCGATGGAGCGCAGCACACTCTCTGCATTAACAAGCAGAACCATTCGGATTTTCCTGCTGGTATCGCTTCTGGTGCTTGCGTTAACGCTTCTGTTAACGCCGTATCTGACCCGGCGTGAAACGCAGCCGATGCGTACGATGGCGGCGGCAGCGCGGCAGATCGCACGCGGTGATATGAATGTCCGCGTTCCTACCGGATACCAGAACGAGGAAATGGAAGAGCTGGCAGTGGCGTTCAACAACATGACGATCGCTCTGCAGAACTCTGAAACGGTGCGGCAGGAATTTGTTGCAAATGTCAGCCATGAGCTGAAAACGCCCATGACGACGATTGCCGGATACCTTGACGGAATGCTGGACGGAACGATTCCGGAGGAAAAAACGCACTATTATATGGAATTGGTGGCAACGGAAGCACGGCGCCTTTCCAGACTGGTGCGCAGTATGCTGGAGGTATCGCGCCTGAAGGATCAGGGGATACCGCCGGAGAAGCTGACGGACTTTGACATTTGCGAGGCGGCAGGACAGGCGCTGCTGTGCTTTGAGCAGCGAATTAACCGGAAAAACCTGAATGTTGAGGTCGATATGCCGGAGCTGGGTCTGTCGGTGCACGCCATGATGGACTATGTAACGCAGGTGCTGCATAATCTGATCGACAATGCCGTCAAATTTATCAATGAGGGCGGTACGCTGAGCATTCGCGTTATGAGGCGCGGTGACAGCGCGGTGATCACGGTCGGTAATACCGGACCGACTATTCCGCCGGAGGAGCTTCCGCTGATATTTGACCGCTTCCATAAAACAGACAAGAGCCGATCGACGGACCGCGACGGTGTCGGGCTCGGACTGTATATCGTAAAAACGATCGTGACGGCGCATGGAGAGGATATCTATGTGACAAGCCGCAACGGTAAAACAGAATTTACCTTTACCATGTCTCTGAGTAAGTAGGAAAGGAGGATCGCAATGAACGCACCGGATAAAGACCAATGGAACGAGAACAGCATGCCGGATTCCTTCGGCACGGGAAAACAGCCGGTCAGGCAGAAGTCTTATCTGCAGCTAACGCTGGTTTTGCTGCTTATCCTGCTTGGCGCGAATCTGGTGGCAGTTGCGGTCTATATCCGCCTGCACGATCAGAATGATATGTCAGTGCTGAAAAGTGTCTTTTTGCCGGGAGCGGAGCAGGTGGAGGCTTTTTCCTCCCTGCTCGGCGAACGGGAACAGCCGGAAATCAACCCTGCAGGCAAGCCGCTTTCCGATGCGGAAATTTGCAGAAAGCTCTGCCCGAGCATTGTGGAAATCGCCGCGCAGTCAGATCCCGAAACAGCGATCGGCAGCGGCATCGTGCTTTCGCAGGACGGCTATATTCTGACGAATGCCGATGAAATCGGAGAAGTCCATGCGTTGTGCGTGGTTCTCTCCGACGGCAGCGAACATACAGCGGTGTGCATCGGCTCGGATGACGGCAGCAATCTTGCGGTGCTGAAAATCGAAGCGGAAAAGCTGCAGCCGGCAGAGCTTGGCAGTTTCGATTCCGTTCGGAGCGGAGATCGGCTCAGGATGCTTTCCGAGTGCGGGACGCTGAAAGAGGTAACGGTTTGCGAAGCGGATAAAACCATTTCGCTCTATGGAGAACAGATGCCGCTGCTGACGGTGGACTCTCAGGAGAAGGGCTTTCTGGTCAACTACAGCGGTCAGGTGATTGCGCTGAGAATCGGAGCGGACGGAAAAAAGAGCCGGATGCTTCCTGCCGAAGCTGCAAAGAAGCTGGCAAATGACCTGATAAATTACGGCTGCATCAATCCCGAAGCGTCGCTCGGAATTCAGGTTTCGGAGCTGAGCGAAATTCAGCGCCGGTACTGGAAGCTTCCGGAGGGCGTAATGATCAGTGGCACGGCGCTTAACAGCAGCGCTTATCTTGCCGGAATTCAGACCGGAGATATTTTGCTGCAGATCGACGCATGGCGCATCAAAAATGCGGATGACTATCAGGCGGCAATGCAGCTTTTGCATCCGGGTGATACCGTGCAGCTTCTGATTTACCGTCTCGGACAGGAATACAGCGTGACGGTGGTAATGCAAAATGAACAGGGAAACCGCTAAGCGGTGTACTCCCTTATGAAGGAGGATATTTCCATGGGAATTCTCGGTAAACTGAAACCGGAAAAAGTGATGAAATATTTTGAGGAGATCTGCTCGATTCCGCACAGCTCCGGCGATACCAAACGGATTTCGGACTATTGTGTCCGTTTTGCACAGGAGCGCGGGCTGAAATATATTCAGGATGCGCACAACAATGTTGTGATTTATAAGCCGGCAACTGCCGGTTATGAGGACCATCCGACGGTCATTGTGCAGGGACATATGGATATGGTGTGCGAAAAGGATGCTGACTGTGACCTTGATTTTTCCGAAGACGGACTGCGCCTGCGCTATGACGGAACGTATATTTCTGCCGACGGAACAACGCTCGGCGCGGATGACGGAATTGCGGTTGCATATCAGCTGGCAATTCTTGATGCAACGGATTTGAAGCATCCGCCGATCGAAGCGGTGTTTACCGTGGATGAAGAAATCGGAATGCTTGGCGCGGATGCCATGGATATGAGCGTGTTGAAGGGAAGAATTCTTCTCAACTGCGATTCTGAGGATGAGGGCATTCTGACCGTTGGCTGTGCAGGCGGTGTCTGTTCAACGCTGACAAAAACCGTTCAGCGCGAATCGGTGAACGGTCAGGTCTGGCGCATGGCAGTTGCAGATCTGATCGGCGGACATAGCGGCGTGGAAATCAACAGCGGACGTGCAAATGCCAATAAAGTTCTGGCGGAAATCCTGAAAGCTCTGCCTGTCCGCCTGATTTGCGTTGACGGCGGCAGAAAGGACAATGCAATTACCAGAGCATCGGAGGCGCTTGTTGTTGCGGATGCGCCGGAAAAAGCGTTTTTTGCACGCGCTGAGGAGGTGCGAAAGATACTTCCCGAATCGGAAACGCAGGTCAGATTTATCTGCGAGCCTGCACAGACCGAGCTGCTTCCCATGACCGGGAAAGACAGCAGGGCGGTAATCGGCTTATTAAGCGAAGTGCCGCAGGGTGTGCAGAAAATGAGTCCGGACATTGAAAACCTTGTGCAGACCTCCCTGAATCTCGGCATTTTGAAGACGGAGAATAATGCGGTAACGATGACCTTTTCCGTCCGCAGCTCCGTTAATGAGGAAAAGAAAGCGCTGATGCGTACGCTGGCTGCACTGGGTGAGAAGTACGGCGCAGAATACTCCGAAAACGGCGACTATCCTGCATGGGAGTATCAGAAGCAGTCATATCTGCGTGATACAATGGCGCAGGTGTTCCGCGAGCAGTACGGGAAGGAAATGAAAATCGAGGTAATCCATGCCGGACTGGAATGCGGTATTTTCTATGACCGGCTGCAGGGGCTTGATGCAGTTTCCTTCGGACCGCAGATACACGATATTCATACCAGCCGCGAGCGATTGGACGCGGCATCCACAGAGCGCACATGGAAGCTTCTGACAGAGGTTCTGGCTCGTTTGTAATGATATTTCCAAACTCCGCCGCATTCGATTGATGCGGCGGATATTTCTTGCATTTTCCGGCGAAATCTGTTAGAATATTACGACATTTAATTCTTGGAGAAACAAAATGCAGCAAACATTGTTAAAAAGATATTTCGGCAATCGCAACTTCTACAAGCTTGCCCTGGCAGTTGCAATTCCGATAATGATTCAGAACGGCATAACCCAGTTCGTGGGTATGCTGGATAACATCATGGTCGGACGGGTCGGAACAGAGCAGATGACCGGCGTGTCCATAGCCAATACACTGATGTTCGTATTTAATCTGGCGGTTTTCGGCGCGGTTTCCGGCGCGGGAATTTTCGGCGCACAGTTTTTCGGCAGCGGAAATGATGAGGGCGTTCGTTATTCGTTCCGTTTTAAGCTGATTATCGTGATGCTGCTGACATTTGCAGGTGCAGCGATTTTTGCGTTTTTTGATGAGCCGCTGATCATGCTGTATCTCAAGGGCGAGGGAACGCCGCAGAGCATTCAGGCAAGTCTGGGATACGCCAAAGAGTATATGCGAATCATGCTGATCGGATTGATACCGTTTGGTCTTGCACAGTGCTATTCCGGCACGCTGCGTGAATGCGGACAGACGGTCGTGCCGATGGTTGCCGGCGTTGTTTCGGTTTTGGTAAATCTGCTGTTTAACACGCTGCTGATTTTCGGTTATCTGGGATTTCCGGAAATGGGTTCTGCCGGAGCGGCGATTGCAACGGTGATCTCTCGCTTTGTGGAGCTGGGCGTTGTCATGATCTGGGCGCACCTTCACACGGATAAGCATCCGTTTATTCGCGGCTTGTACCGTTCGCTTTACATTCCGGGGAAGCTCACGCTGAAAATTGCGAAAAAGACGCTGCCGCTCATGGTCAACGAAACGCTATGGGCGGGTGGAATGGCGCTGCTTTCCCAGTGCTATTCGCTGCACGGCTATGATGTGGTCGCTGCGAACAACATTGCAAATACGATTTCCAACGTTTTTAATGTTGCCTTCCTTGCCATGGGTGCAGCGATCGGCATTATTGTCGGTCAGCTCCTCGGTGCGAACAAGCTGGAAGAGGCTGCGGATACCGACCGCAAGCTCATCGTGTTTTCTGTCCTGATCTGTTTTGTCATCGGCGGCATTATGGCGTGCTTTGCAGGTGTGTTTCCCCAAATTTATAATACGACGGAGGAAATCCGCTCTCTGGCATCAAGCTTCATTTTGATCGTTGCGCTGTGTATGCCCATCAACAGCCTTGCCAACGCCTGCTATTTTACGCTGCGTTCCGGCGGAAAGACGGTTGTGACATTCTTGTTTGACAGCGTTTTTGTATGTGTGATTACCGTACCGGTCGCGCTGCTGTTTACGCGGGTGGTACATATGCCGATCGTTCCGCTGTTCCTGATCTGTCAGCTTGTCGATATTCTGAAATGTGTTGTCGGACTGACCATGATCAAGAAGGGTGTTTGGATCAACAATATCGTAAAGGAATAAAAAATGGATACAAAGTATTTTCAGAATCACGGCATCCTGCGGATTTTTCTGCATTATTTTAAGCCGCATCGCCGCCTGTTTGTCATTGACATCATCTGTGCGCTGCTGGTGGCGGCGGTCGATCTGGCATTTCCGCTGGTATCGCGCTGGTCAATGAATAATTTACTGCCGAACAATGCTTACGGTGTTTTCTTCGCGGTGATGGGAACGATGGCAGCGGCATATCTGATTCGCAGCCTGCTCTATTTCGTGATCTGCTATTGGGGACATATTTTCGGCGTTCGCGTTGAGGCAGATATCCGTCAGGATCTGTTCCGTCATATGCAGACGCTCGGCTATGATTATTTTGACCACAACCGCACAGGTCAGCTGATGAGCCGCCTGACGAGCGATCTGTTTGAAATCACGGAGCTTGCCCATCACGGTCCGGAGGATCTGGTCATTTCCACGCTGACGATCATCGGCGCATTGGTCGTCATGTTCCTGATCGAATGGCGTCTGGCGCTGGTCGTGTGTGTTGTTTTGCCGATTTTACTGTTTGTTGTGATTTTCCGCCGCAGAAAAATGTCGGCAGCCTCCAAAGGCGTCAAGGTGAAAACCGCTGCCATCAATGCCGAGATCGAATCCTCGCTTTCCGGCATCCGTACGGCGAAGGCGTTTGCAAATGAGGATGTCGAATACCGGAAATTCGGCGCGGCAAATGAGCGTTTTAAGACCTCGAAGCGTCATTTCTATAAGGAAATGGGCATTTTCTTCAGCTCACAGGAATTTTTCATGTCGGTCCTGTCTGTGTCGGTCATCGCAATCGGCGGCGCACTGATTATGAAAAACCGCATTGAAATGGTGGATCTGCTGACATTCAGCCTCTACATTTCCATATTTACCAATCCGATTCGCAAGCTGATCAATTTTGCCGAAATGTTTACCTCAGGCTTTGCCGGACTGAACCGCTTTTTGGAGCTGATGCGCACCGAGCCGACTTTGCGTGACGCGCCCGATGCCGTTGAACTGAAAAATGTCCGCGGAGATATTCGTGCAGAGCGCGTGACATTTGCCTATGACGGAGATCTTGATGTGCTGGATGACGTGAGCTTCACAGTCGCGCCCGGTCAGACCGTTGCCATCGTCGGACCGTCCGGCGGCGGAAAAAGCACGCTTTGCAGACTGATACCCAGGTTTTACGATGTGACGGACGGCAGCATCTGCATTGACGGACTGGATGTTCGGAAGGTAACGCAGGCTTCGCTGCATCATGCGATCGGTGTCGTGCAGCAGGATGTGTTCCTGTTTGCCGATACGGTTGCAAATAATATCCGCTACGGTAAGCCCGATGCGACGATGGAAGAAATCGCAGAAGCGGCAAAACGTGCGGAGATTTATGATGACATCATGCAGATGCCGGACGGCTTCGATACTTATGTCGGAGAGCGCGGTACGCTGCTTTCCGGCGGTCAGAAACAGCGCATTTCCATTGCGCGTATTTTCCTGAAAAATCCGCCGATTCTGATTTTGGATGAAGCGACGAGCGCCCTTGACAGCGTGACGGAGGCAAAAATCCAGTCTGCGTTGGATGCGCTTGCCGTCGGAAGGACAACGCTGATTATTGCGCACCGTCTTTCCACGATCCGCAACGCAGAACGGATCGCAGTTGTTTCGGGCGGGAAAATAGTCGAAGAGGGAACGCATGATGAGCTGATGCGCCTGCACGGACTGTATGCCGAGCTGCGAAATACACAGAATCTTGACAATCAGTAAAAAATAATCTGAAAACGGCAGGTTTTTTTATCCAAAATCGCCGGAAACGGATCGTTTACTTGATTTTTTGGTAAAAGTGTGCTAAAATATGTAACTACTGTGCCTATGCAGTACAGAACTATTTTATAATTTCCCCATAGGATGAAAAAAACGAGAGGAATGATTCTGTTGAGCAAGGTTCTTAACCCGGAAAATGCAGTCGCGCATTTTCGAACCAACGGAACGCCTGTGTCCTGTAAGGAATTCGGACACGGACATATCAACAGCACCTACATGGTAAAGACCGACGACGGTCACCAGTATATTCTCCAGTGCATCAATCAGTATGTTTTCAACGATCCCAAAGCCGTTATGGAAAATGTCGGCGCAGTCGTTGAATATCTGCGCGACCGTGTCAGCGACCCGTCAGAAGTCCTGAATTTCATGCTTTCCGACAACGATACATATTACTATGTCGATGAAACAGGCGAATACTGGCGCTGCTATGAGTTTGCAGACGGCATCTGTCTGGAAGCACCGGAGTCCGATCGGGATTTCTATGAAAGCGCGATCGCGTTCGGACGTTTTCAGGAAATGCTGCAGGAATTTCCTGCGGAAACGCTGCATGAAACGATCCCGATGTTCCATAATACGGTTAACCGTTACCGTATGTTTAAGGAAGCGCTTGCCTCTGACCGCGTGGGCAGAGCAGCTTCCGTGCAGAAGGATATTGCCTTTATCATGGAACGCGAGGAAGAAGCCGGTACACTGGTCCGTCTGCTTGACAGCGGAGAGCTTCCGCTGCGCGTTACGCACAACGATACCAAGCTGAACAACGTTCTGCTTGACAGCAAGACACGCAAGGCAATGTGCGTGCTCGACTTAGATACCGTTATGCCCGGCTCGTCGCTGTACGATTTCGGCGATTCCATTCGCTTCGGCGCGGCAACTGCGGCTGAGGATGAACGCGATCTGAGCAAAATGGAAATGAATCTCAACCTTTTCCGTGTCTATACCGCAGGCTATCTGACTGCCTGCCGCAGCCTGACCGAAAGAGAAACGCAGCTGCTTCCGCTGGGCGCGAAAATCATCACGCTCGAATTGGCAGTCCGTTTCCTGACAGACTATCTTGACGGAGACCGTTACTTCAAGACGGAGTATCCGGAGCATAATCTTGTCCGCGCCCGTACCCAGATGAAGCTGGTTGCCGATATGGAAAGCAAATGGGAGCAGATGCAGAAAATCGTTGCGGAAGAAGCAGCGAAGAACTAAGGAGTACCTCCATGAACTATTTAGGGATTGAATATTCCGTAAAAAATCTTCCGGAGCTGGATCAGGAGTTTATCCCGTTCGGCGTCTGGATCGATGCATACGAAAAAGGCGCAAATACACCGCTTGCCATCGCCATTGAGCGTGACAAGGGCAAGATTTCCGTCCACCATACCAAAATCCACGGCACACCGGAGCTGAAAGAGGCAGATTACCGCTATGTGGAACGCTATGTAAAGTTCCTGCTGTGGTCCATCGGCGGCTTCCGCATTTATATCTGCGGCAACAGCGAGCTTGCACAGCGCCTGAAAAAAGCCTACACCCTCGAAGGTGAGCGCCGTTTTGATGTGCAGTTTATGCAGGACGTGTATGAAGTACCGTTTGAGGTGATCGACTGCGCATTGGAGGATTGCCCGAAGGCAAATGAGGCTTCGGTTTCCATTGGCGGACATATGGAAGGCTGCCGTATCGGCTTTGATGCCGGTGGCTCTGACCGCAAGGTTTCTGCTGTGATCGACGGCAAGACGGTCTACTCCGAGGAAGTTGTCTGGCATCCGAAGACGGAGTCTGATCCGCAGTATCATTTTGACGGCATTGTTGCCGCGTTCAAAACTGCGGCATCCAAAATGCCCCGTGTCGACGGTATCGGCGTATCCTCTGCCGGCGTATTTATCGGCAACAGCCCGATGGTTTCTTCTCTGTTCATTAAAGTTCCCAGAGAAAAGCGTGATCTTGTCAAGTCGATTTATGACCGTGCGGCTTTGGAGCTTGGCGATGTTCCGATCGTTGTTGCAAATGACGGCGACGTGACCGCGCTTGCAGGCGCTATGGGTATGGAAACCGGCTCGGTTATGGGCATGGCAATGGGAACAAGCGAAGCAGTCGGCTATGTCGATGCAGACGGCAATGTGCTCGGCTGGCTCAATGAGCTTGCTTTTGCGCCGGTTGACCTGTATGAGCAGGCAATGGCAGACGAATGGTCCACCGATATCGGCGTCGGCTGTAAGTATTTCTCGCAGGATGCGGTAATCAAGCTTGCCCCAAAGGCAGGTATCGAGCTGGACGATGCGCTGACACCGGCTGAAAAGCTCAAGGCGGTGCAGACGCTGGTCGAGATGGGCGATGCGCGTGCAAAGAAAGTGTTTGCGTCCATCGGTGTGTATCTTGCGCATACGATGAAGCTGTATTGCCGCTTCTATGATGTACATCACATGATCGTTCTCGGTCGCGTGATGTCCGGCATCGGCGGTACGGTAATTCTCGACCGCTGCCTGAAGGTCATGGCAGAGGAATATCCTGCCCTTTCCGAGAAAGTGCGTGTTATGCTGCCGGATGAAAAGACGCGCCGTGTCGGTCAGTCTGTCGCTGCGGCAAGCTTGCCGGAAGCAAAAAAATAAAAATCAAAGAGCCGCCCGATGTGACGGCTCTTTTTTACAAGGAGAACGGTTATGAATTTCAAGAACGCATGGATTTATACGGAACAGTTCCGCTTTGAAAAAGGTGCTTTTTCTGTCGAAGACGGAAAATTCAGCAATGTGCTCGGGGAAGCTGCCGAAGATGCGGTGGATTTGCAGGGCGCATATGTTATTCCCGGTCTGATCGATGTGCATACGCACGGCAATTCCGGCGCGGATTTTTCTGACGGTAACGTTTCCGGCGTGGAGAAAATGGCAAAATACCTTGCGCGAAACGGCGTAAGCTCATTTGCAGCGGCGTCGATGACGATGCCGGATGTATCGCTGAATAATTCTTACGCCGCTCCACGCAGCGCGGTTCACAGTGACTGCCGGGAGGGCGCTGCGCTGCGCGGAATCCAGATGGAGGGACCCTTCTTCTCGGAAAAGAAAAAGGGCGCACAGAACGGTGCATACCTGCGAGAGCCTGATTTTGAAGCATTTAAGACGCTTTTTGAAGGCTGCGGCGGACTGGTCAGAATTGTGGATGTCGCGCCCGAGCTGCCCGGCTCGGTAGAATTCATCCAAAAGGCAAAGAAGCTCTGCACGGTCTCCATTGCCCATACCGATGCCGATTACGATGCGGCACACAAGGCGATTGCAGCCGGTGTGACCCATCTGACACACCTTTACAATGCAATGCCCTCCATCCATCACCGCAAGCCCGGCGTGATTCCGGCTGCGGCAGAGGATGCGCGTGTCAGCGCCGAGCTGATTTCTGACGGTCAGCATGTTCATCCGGCATCCGTGCGTCTTGCCTTCCGGATTTTCGGAAGCGCACGCATGGTGCTGATTTCGGACTCCCTGCGCTGCTGCGGTATGCCGGACGGCGAGTATGAGCTGGGCGGTCAGCAGGTGTTTTTGAAGGATGGAATCGCAAGGCTTGCAGACGGAACAATTGCCGGCTCTGCGACAAACCTGTATGAATGTATGCAGCGTGCCGTTTCCTTCGGTATTCCGCGTGAGGATGCGATCCGTGCGGCAAGCTATAATCCTGCCCGTCAGATCGGCTGCCTGAACGAAGTCGGCTCGATCGCTGACGGAAAGACTGCGGATTTTGTGATCTGCGATGCAGAGCTGAATCGGAAAGCGGTTTATCTGCGCGGCAAAAAGCTGTAATAGATATGAAAAAGGGGCTGTTTTTTTACAGCCCCTTTGCTATATTCAGAAAAAGAAGAACGGATTATCAATGCTTTCATGCCAGAGTGACGAAGCAATACGCCACATGGCTTTTGCCTGAATCCGGTCATGCCACAGGAAACGGCGCAGTGCCTTCCGAATGGTCCATTCTTCGCCGTCAGGTGCGGTGTAGATTTTGCCGGAGAGAAAATCAGGCAGCTCCTCCAGCTCCGACAGTGCCTGCATACGGTTGATATAGATGTCGGGAACATTCTCCGTTTTCAGACCGAATGCTCCGGTGATAAAAGCGGTGGCTTTATTGGTGCATTCGTACATTTCGCGCGGCGTGCGCGGAGCAGAGCCGTAGAAGGTATCGCGGCGCGGTCTGCCGGAAATATCAGGATTGGGGATGCACTCATAGAGCTTGCGGAAATCGCGGGCGGATTTCAGAACAAGAATTTTCAGCTTCTGATAATCTGCTTCGGAAGTTGCTTTTTTTTCGCTTTCAAACAGAATGCGGCTTTGCGCGTCGCTGACCTGTAAATCCGATGAGATTCGCTGTACCGTTGAAATTTCCGGCGTATCCAGCGGCGGATTTTCGATGCCGCTCCAGCGCAGATAGCTTCGAAGCTCTCCGCCGAATTTGGCAAGTGCCTCATTTTCGGTTGCTCCGCGGACAAATGCACCGGGGTAGTTTTCGGCAAAAATCAGGCAGCCGTCCTGATTGTATTCGCAAACTGCATATATTTTCATGCGCTATCCTCCATACGGGACATCAATCTATATATTTATTGTATCTGATGAAATCATATATGTCAATTACGAATCAAAAAATGTCGTTTTTTGTACAATTCGGGTATAAATGTCCATTGCAAGCGACGGATTACGCTGATATAATTTTATCATCACAGAAAGAGAGATGTGCGCCATGACATATCATGTATTGTATAATCCATATGCAGGCAACGGAACCGGCGAAAAAAATGCGCAGAAAATCAGGCAGATCGTAACGGATGCCGAGCTGAAATTCTACGATATGACAAAGCTGGACAGCTATGCATCATTCTTTGACCGCATCGGACCGACAGATCCGGTCGTGCTTACGGGCGGCGACGGAACGATCAACCGTTTTGTGAATGATACGGAAAATCTTTCTGTTGCAAATGATATTTTATATTATGCTGTCGGAACGGGTAACGATTTTCTGAACGATTTAGAAAAAAAACCGGGCGGAAAGCCCTTCTCCATTAAGAAATATCTGAGCGATCTTCCTACCGTGACTGTCAACGGCAAGACCTGCCGCTTCCTGAACGGTATCGGCTACGGAATTGACGGCTATTGCTGTGAGGTCGGCGATGAACAGCGTGCAAAGAGCGATAAGCCGGTCAATTATACTGCAATTGCAATCAAAGGTCTGCTGTTCCATTTTAAGCCTGCAAATGCGACGGTAATCGTAGACGGCAAGGAACATCATTTTAAGAAGGTCTGGCTGGCACCGACCATGAACGGTCGCTATTACGGCGGCGGTATGATGGTCGCACCGAAGCAGGACCGTCTGAATCCTGATAAGAGCGTATCGGTCGTGCTGATGCACGGCTCCGGAAAGCTGAAAACGCTGATCGTTTTCCCCTCTATTTTCAAGGGCGAGCATATGAAGCATACGGAAATGTGCAAGGCCTTTACCGGACATGAAATTACCGTAAAATTTGACCGTCCGACCGCTTTGCAGATCGACGGAGAAACGGTGCGCGGTGTAACGGAGTATTCTGTCAGCGCCAAAGTACCTGTCAGAGTGTAAAATAAAATATTTTCGGGTGCATCCAAATGGATGCACCCGATATTTTTTATATGCTGTTGTCTTTGTTATCGGGGCGCTGCGCCGGCTTGTTCAGCTCCGGAAACATCTGCAAATCATTTTCTTCCGAAGCTTTTCGTTTTGTACGGCGTGCTTTCTTTTCATAAGGCTTGTCGGGAATCAGGACAAAGCTCTTTCGGCAGAGCCAAAGCAGCAGAGCGAGGATTGCAGCGCTGCCGCCGGAGACCAAAGCACCCAAGCCCAAGCCGGGAGTGGAGTAGTTCAGCTCAATGGTATGCTTTCCTGCCGAAAGCGGGAAGGCAATGACTGCATCGGTCAGCTTTACGGATTCGATGGAAGGGTCAAAGGTTTCTGCAAGCGTGACCGGCGTGCCGTCAACCGTTGCAGTCCAACCCGGCTCATAGGGAATTGAGGAATAGAACAGACCGTCTTCCTTTGCTTCGATCGTTCCGACGAGATGTGTGTCAGAGAATTCTGTCAGCACCCATGGCTCATCGGCAAGGGTTGCCAGTCCTCTGCGGAAATTAAAGTCATTGAGCTCACGGACATCAAGCGAGATCGTTCCGTCATGCCCCGGATCAAAGAAATAGCACAGCATGATTTCGTCACCGGCATTGTATTCGCCGAGGGAGAAGAGGGCGCGTGCTTTGATATTGCGCGAGCAGACAAGCGAACCGTTTCGGTAAACATGGACCTCATTGGTGTCAGCTGCCTTTGTCGTGGCGTAGTAGAGCGCAGTTTCGGGAGCGGTGTAGCAGATGCTGAAGCAGGAACGCTCGGCGGCGCCCTGACTGGAATAGGTGTATTGCGTGCCGCTGGTTCCGCTTGCTACGAGTGTGCAGTTATCCGATGTGCGAAGATCCTGCGGCTGCAGCGCCTGATAAAGCGGCTCCTCAATTCCGGTTGCCAGATAGAACATGGTCTCCTGTTCCGGGAAGGGATTGTAGGAAGCTTCGGCGGTGATAAACTGCTCCAGATTTTTATTTGCCATAAAACCGAGAGAAATATAGCTGTTGCTTTCCAGAAGATTGACATTTGCAGAGGTGGCAATCAGCGAGTTGAATCTCGGGTCAAGCTGTTTTCCGTCACGGTCAAGGATGTAGCGGATGCCGCACATCGTGTTGGTAAACGGAGAGCCTTCATAATAGGAAAAACGGTTGCTGCCCGGCCAGGAGGAAAGACCCAGCGAACGGGTAAAGCGGTTAAAATTGACATTGGCAGACGAGGTGAAAATGGAAACGCCGTGATAGTTGTTGAGAGCGCCGTCATTCAGCGTCTGGGTTGAAGAGACCTCGGTGCGCCAGAACAGCTCATCGGTGTTGGCGTTTGTGTATTCCAGCAATGCCTCAACAGCAGGACCCTGCTTCGGATAATCCGATTTTGAGGTAAAGGATACGGATGAAATTCCCAAACCGAGGCAAAGCAGCATTTCACAGGTAACGATTGCACTGAGCAGGACGGAAGACAGTACCCTGCGTGTACGGTCTGGCGCACGCAGAAGGAAGAATCCGATCATACCGACAAGAATAGCAATGTTAAGCCCCAGACGGACTTCACCGATATCTTCCATTCCGAACAGATTTACGATCAGCACCGCTGCAAGCGGAACAAGAATGAACAGATGCCATTTCTTGAACCCGTCGAGCAGATGGTAGGCGCGGTATGCCATGCCGATGAGGACAAAGCTGAAGAGGAAGCTGAAGCGGTAAGGCAGCATATTGGGGAAATGGAAGCCATGCCATGCATAATCCAGACCGCGCAGGATGAAGCTTGCCAGCAGGAAGAATAAGAGCAGCAGATTGAAGATCTTTTCGCGGAGCCTGATTTTCCTGCAGAAGAAGTAATAAATCGCAAGAATAGCGGTACAGTAGCCGCAGAAAATATTCGGCAGACCTTCCATCGAGGTGATTTTCGGATCGGTCATCAAGCCGGAGAAAACCTGCCTGCTTGCTTCCCAGAAATGCGGCAGCGTATCTGTTTTCAGATACTCAAAAAGGCTCTGACCTTCTGCAATAACGCCGCTGGTATAGGATATATTCATTCCGAGCATATGCACATCGTGCGGCTTTGCAGAGTTCGTTACCTGCATTGCCTTCAGCGTCGGCAGAATCAGAACGGCAGTCAGCCCGACAGCGATCAGCGTACAGACGCCGATGCGAAGGAAGCGGCGAAGGAAGTTTTTAAATCCGTTCCAGCAGACAATGCAGTAGCCGATGAAGCAAAGCAGAATGAAAATACAGCAGAAATAGGCAATATAATAGTTGCACCAGAGCGTCAGCGCGAGCGAGGCGATATACAGGCGGAATTTTCCGTCACGCAGCAGGCTCACCGTTCCTGCAACAAAGAGCGGAAGCAGTGCAAAGGCCTCAAGCCACATACTGTTCCAGTAATATCCGCAGACCCATGAGCAAAATGCGTACATGAGCGCAAATACAGGAATCATCATATCATTTTTGCGGTAGACGATTCGGAGGTAGAGCGCAAAGAACAGTCCGGCAAGTGAAATTTTCAGAATGGTCAGGAATGCAAACAATTCCGCCTGATAATCGTGCGGAACCAGAATGCACAGGAGATTTAACGGACTGGAAAGATAATAGGCAAACAGAGAAGCGTAGCCTGTACCCATTCCGATATTCCATGTGTATTGCAGCGAGCCGCCGCTGAGCAGCTTGTCGCGGAAATCCACGAAAAAGGGGAAGTACTGATGCCAGCCGTCATGGGCGAGGATCATGTCGCTTCCGAACGGCGGAAGCGCTCTGTTTGAGGCAATTCTTGAAACGATTGTAAAAGCAAGACAGCAGATGACAAAAGGAATAAAGAAAGACAGCAGCAGAGGGAGCTTGTCATTTCTTTTCTTTTTCAGCGGGGAAGCTTTCATTTTTTCACACTCCTTGTTTTTGCCGAAACGTTTCAGCAGATTTGTCAATAATTGCCCTGGCTTTGTGACAGCCATATAAGACCCGACTTCTTCCGGCGGATCGGGGAAAATGGTAAATTCCTTTCGACGCAGATAGATTAGTCCGACGAACAGAAGCAGTGATGCTATGGAAATCAGACATCCGATAGTCAGTCCGGGTGTGGAATAGTGCAGAGAAATCGTATGTGTACCCGCGCTGAGCGGGAAGGAAATCAGTGCATCTGTTAACTTAATGGATGTTGCAGACGAATCAAAAGACGAAGCCAGCTCTACCTCTTTACCGTCTACCGTTGCTGTCCAACCGGGCTCATAAGGCACGGAGGTATAGAACAGACCGTCATCTTGCGCTGTAACGGTACCTGTCAGGTGAGTATCTGTAACCTCGGTGAGTTCCCATGGCTCATCGGCAAGTGCTGCAATGCCCTGCTGAAAAGCGAGATCATCCATCTTTTCAACATCTGCACAGAAGCTGCCCTGCCAGCCGGGATCCACAAAATAGACCAGCATGATTTCATCGCCTGCAGAAAGTCTGCCGAGACTAAACATGCCGCAGGATAAAATGTAGCGATCAGTGATGTAATTACCGTTTAGGTAGAGATAGACCGTACTGAGATTCGGGAAGCTCGTTGTTGCGCAATAAAGACCGTCGGACGGTGCGCGGTAAATTATTCCGAAGCAGGAGCGTACAAACGTACCGGTACAATTGTAGGAAAACTGTGTGCCGGAATCAGATACCGTGATCGTACTGTTTTCATCCCATGAAATCGCCTGCTCGCAAGGAAGGGACATATACAGCGGTTCTTGCACGCCGGTTGCAAGGCGGAACATTTCATTTTGTTCTTTTATCGGGTTGCTTGTATCTGCCACCGCAACGAAATCAGACAAGTCATTTTCCGCCATGAAGCCGAGAGAAATAAAAGAATCATTGCGCAGGAGGTTAGTGCCTCCCGCGGTTGCAATCAGGCTGTTATCCTGCGGATCTTGGTTTTGTCCCTCACGGTCAAGCAGATATTTGATGCCGCACATTGTATTTGAGAACGGGGTGGTTTCGTTGTAGAGATACCAGTTGAAGATCGGAAGGGACGACATGCCGAGCGCGGAAGAAAAACGGTTGAAATTAACATTTGCAGACGAGGTGAAGATGGAAACGCCATTGTAATTGTTGAGCGCACCGTCATTGTATGACTGTTTGACAGGCGTTTCCGTGCGCCAGAAAGCCGTTTTGCCTTTTTCCAGTTCCTGTGTTTTTTTAAGTAAGAGCTGTACTGCCTCATTATCTTTCGGATACTCAGTACGGGTGGTAAATTGTAACTGCTTCACGCCAAGGTTGAAGCAGGAAAGCATCTCGCAGACAATCAGCACCATCAATATCACAGTGGAAACGGTACGTCTTAGCAGGTGTTTATTGTAAATCAGGAAAAATGCGACCATTGCACCGAGGACAACTATTGCTTCTATAACGGTGCCGACCGTGCGACCTTTGACACTGTATGCGTTCCAAATCAGAAGACCGGCAATCGGCACGATAATGAAAAGATGCCATTTTTTGAATGCATCCATCAGAGTGTACGCACGGAATGCCATGCAGATTGTGACGAAGCTGAAAAGGAAGCTGAAACGGTACGGCAACCCATTTGGGAAGTGGAAGCCGTGCCATATATAATCCAATTTGCGGAACACAAAGCTCAGCAGCAGGAAAACCAGCAGGATAATATTGCAGAGCTTTTCACGCAGACTGATCTTGCCGCAGCAGAAGAAATAAAGCGCCAGAATCACGGCGGAAAAACCGCAATAGATATTCGGCAGACCTTCCGGCAAAATATCGGTAACGGATGGGGCAGGCATCAGATTGGTAAGAATCTGCTTTGATGCGCTCCACAGACCGGAAAGTGAACCGCTGGCACCATTTACGAAATTCATTTCAAAGGGAGCTACAAATACGCTTCCGGCAGAATACGTGTTTGTCATTGCCTTGAGTGTCGGTATTAAAAGAACTGCGGAAAGTCCAAAGCCGAGCAATGTGCATAAACCGATGCGCAGAAAACGCCGCAGGAGATTTTTCCAACCTTGCCAGCAGATAATGCAATATGCGGTGAAAGACAGAAGAACAAAGATACAGCTGAAATAAGCCAGATAATAGTTGCACCAGAGGGAAAACGCAAGGGAAATTACATATAGACGGAACTTTCCGTCACGCAGCAGACAAACTGTACCTGCCGTCAGCAGTGGCAGAAGTGCAAAGGTATCCAGCCACATGTTGTTCCAGAAATAGCCGCTGACCCAGGCGCAGAAGGCATACATCAGAGCGAAGATCGCGATAGAAATATCGTTTTTTCGGTAGACGATCTTGAGAAACAGCGCAAAGAACAGCCCTGCACAGGAAATTTTCAAAATTGTCAGCAGAGCAAAAAACTCCGTCAGGAAAGAATTCGGGACAAGAATGCACAGCCAGTTTAGAGGACTGGCAAGATAGTAGGCAAAGAGAGAAGCATAACCTGTTCCCATGCCGACATCCCATGTGTATTGCAGTGATCCGCCGGAGAGCAGCTTCTCGCGGAATGCGCAAAAGAACGGATAGTACTGTTTCCAACCGTCATGCGCGAGAATTGTATTGTTACCGAATGGGAAAAGACCGGAAATGGCAAACAGAATGCATGCTGCAGCAAACGGGAGCAAAAATGCCAGTGCGAGCGGATAATTACGGATTCGCTTTCGCAGTGGAGTTGCGCTTCGTTTCATGGCGTTTCCTCCAATTTCGGGAGCCTTCCGAGCCGGGACATCAGATAAGGCAGCGTTTTTTCAAAATCCACACCGTACCAGCGTGCATCAGGATTGGCAGCGGTAACGCGGATGGTTTTCAGAACATAGTCGGCAGCAACGGTAATTGCATCCTGTACGGGCATTCCCAGCGTGAGCGCACCGGCACAGGTCGATGCAAACAGATCGCCGGTGCCGTAAAACACGGCAGGGAAGTACTCCGTTTCGTGCAGGCAGAGCGTTCCGTCTGCACGCATTGCAGCAACACCCATGTGCCGTTCCTCCGTCCGAATGCCGGTAATGATCACCGTTTTCGGTCCGAGCTGCAGGAGTTTTTCGGACAATGTACGAATTGTCGCTTCGTTTTGACATTCGCAAAATGGCGTCTGTGTCAGCAGACAGGCTTCCGTCACATTCGGGGTGATGATGTCAGCCCGTCTGCACAGCTCTTTCATTTTTTTGGGATAGGCAGGGGTAAAGCCGGAGTAAAGGCTTCCCTGATCTGCCATGACCGGATCAACAAATATCAGATTATCGTCAGTCCCGAAATCGTCAAAAATCCGCTCGACCAGATCAATTTGTTCCTCGGAGCCGAGATAGCCGGTATAAATTGCATCGAAATGGATGCCCAAAGCTTTCCAATGCGCCGTAATGGGTGCAAAGCCGTCTGCCAGATCGCGCAGAACAAAGCCGTCAAAGGCGGTGTGCGCGGACAAGAGCGCAGTCGGAAGCGCGGCACATTCAATTCCCATGGCAGAAAGCACGGGCAAGGCGATGCTTTGCGAGCATTTGCCGATACAGGAAAGATCCTGAATGCTGACAATTCGTTTCATAGCTGTCCTCAAAAATTTATCATAGTATCCGCCGGAGCGGAAAAAGCTTTTCAGCCTTCCTTCGGAAGATCGCGCATGGTCAGGCTGATACGCTTGCGTTTTTCGTCAACCTCAAGCACCGCAACCTTTACGATGTCGCCGACCGAGACCACTTCGGACGGGTGCTTGATAAATTTGTTGCATACGCGGGAGATATGCACAAGTCCGTCCTGATGGACACCGATATCGACGAAAACGCCGAAGTCGATGACGTTTCTGACCGTTCCCGTCAGGACCATGCCGGGCTTGAGATCCTTCATTTCCAGAACATCCGTGCGCAGAATCGGCGCGGGCAGCTCATCACGCGGATCGCGGCCGGGCTTGCAAAGCTCTTTTGCAATGTCGCGCAGGGTAGGAATGCCGACAGCGCATTCCTCAGCCGCCTTGGATACACCGAAGCTTTCCATGCGTTCATTCAGCTCGCCGAGGTTTCCGTCAGCCACGTCCTTGAGCGTGTAACTGCACAGCGTCAGCAGCTTTTGCGCTGCATCGTAGGATTCCGGATGCACGCCCGTGTTGTCCAGAATCTGCTTGCTTTCCGGAACACGCAGGAAGCCGGCAGCCTGCTCATATGCTTTCGCACCGAGCTTCGGAACCTTCATGACCTGCTTTCTGGAAGTGAAAGCGCCGTTTTCTTCGCGGTAGGTCACGATGTTTTTTGCAATCGTTGCGTTCAGACCGGATACTCTGCGCAGCAGAGAGGGTGATGCGGTGTTCAGATCGACACCGACAGCATTGACGCAGTCTTCCACAACGCCGCCCAGCGTTTCATCCAGACGCTTTTCGGGCAGATCGTGCTGATACTGACCGACACCGATGGCCTTCGGGTCGATTTTGACCAGCTCTGCCAGCGGATCCTGCATTCTGCGTGCGATGGAGACTGCACTTCGCAGATTGACATCGTATTGCGGAAATTCCTCGGCGGCAAGGGGCGATGCGGAGTATACGGATGCGCCTGCCTCCGAGACGATCATGTAGGAAACACCCTTAACTCTGCCGAGCAGCTCGCAGACGGTGCTTTCCGTTTCTCTGGAGGCTGTGCCGTTGCCGATGGCAATATGTTCAACGCCGTGCTTGGCAATTAAACGGGCAAGGGTGGAAATCGCTTCTTCGCGCTTCAGCTTGGAGAAGGTGGGATAGACCACGGCAGTATCGAGCACTTTACCGGTGCCGTCAACAACAGCGACCTTGCAGCCGTGGCTGTAGCCGGGATCGAGACCCATTGTAACATGACCCTTGACCGGCGGCTGCATCAGCAGCGGGCGAAGATTCAGAGCAAAATTATGAATTGCGCCTTCGTTTGCATCATCTGTCAGCGCGGTGCGTAATTCGCGTTCCATGCTGGGAGCAATCAAGCGGTCATAGGCATCGTCTGCAGCGGCGCGGACAAAGGCATTGGCGTTGCTGCCGGGAACGAGAACGGCACGGCGAACGCAAAGCAAAGCCTGCTCACGGTCTGCTTCCAGCGAGACCTTCAGATAATCCTCCCGTTCGCCGCGATTGAGGGCAAGCACCTGATGCCCCTGAATTTTAGACAGCGGCTGGGAAAAATCATAATACATCTGATAAACCGAGGTTTCCTCTTCTTTTCCCTTTGCCGCAACAGAGCGAACAACTGCCATGCGCTGCATGAAAGCACGCAGGGTCTTGCGAATTGCAGCATCGTCGGAAATCATTTCCGCGATAATATCCGAAGCGCCTGCAAGCGCTTCCTGGACGGTGTTCACGCCGAGATCGGGATTGATGTATTCCTCCGCAAGAATTTCGGGCGCAGAAAGGTCCTTGCTCTGTGAGAAAAGCTGAACGGCAAGCGGCTCCAGTCCCTTTTCCTTTGCCACGGTCGCACGGGTACGGCGCTTGGGCTTATAGGGACGGTAAAGGTCTTCCAGCTCGGAAAGTGTTTTTGCATTCGCAATTGCAGCAGACAGCTCCGGCGTCAGCTTACCCTGCGTATCAATGGAACGGCTGATTTCGTCGCGGCGCTGTGCAAGATTGCGCAGATACTGCAAGCGGTCTGCCAGCGTACGCAGTGTCGTATCGTCCATTGCGCCGTGAACTTCTTTACGGTAACGGGCGATAAAGGGAATGGTGTTGCCCTCATCGAGCAGCTCCACAACGTTTTTTACATACTGCAGAGGCTGATTCAGCTCTGCGGATAAAGCCTTAATAATTTCTTCCATGGGTTTCCTCCAACGGTAATTTGCGCCATATATTATACCACATTTCGGCGCAAATGAAAAGTACAATCTTCTGCCTTGATTTTTTATGTCGGATTTTATATAATACTGCTGCAAAGGAGGCTGGAAAACGATGATCGAGACCGGGAAATACCGCCATTTTAAGGGTAATGAATACGAGGTTCTGTACACGGCACGGCATTCCGAAACGTTGGAGGAAATGGTCGTCTACCGTGCGCTTTACGGCGAACGCGGTGTCTGGGTGCGACCGGCTTCCATGTGGAATGAGATCGTTGAGCGTGACGGGAAGACCTTCCGTCGCTTTACAAAAATTGAAGAGTGAATACAAATCCGCCGATGAAGCATTACGATTTCATCGGCGGATTTGCGATTTATTTGGGAAGAATTACGCGGAAGGTAGCGCCTTCACCGGGACGGCTGAGCACTTCGACCACGCCATCTGACAGCTCAACGATCCGCTTGACAAGGGCAAGTCCTAAACCGTTGCCCTCAGAGCGGTGAGAGGAATCGCCCTGATAGAATTTTTCAAAAATCCGTTCCTGCACTTCCTTCGGCATACCGCAGCCGTGATCGGTCACGCTGACGACCACACATTCCTTCTGATCGAGCAGAGAGATTTTGATTTCCTGCCCGTTTTTGCTGAATTTGATCGCATTGTTCAGAAGATTGCTCCAGATATGCATCAGCAGACCTTCACAGCCGTTGAAGCTGACTTCATCGAGCGCAACATCAAAGGAAAGGTTTTTTGCGCTCCATTCCGGCTCAAGGGCAACAACAGCCTGCCGGAGCTGCTCGTCCAGACGGAAGACCTGATACTGCTCAGAGAGCGACTTGCTCTCCATTTTGGAAAGCATCAGAATATCTCCGACCAGAGTGGTCAGACGTCTGGTATTGATAAGGATTTTTTCCAGATACTCGTTGCGCTCCGCTTCGGAAAGCTCCGGCTCCTGCATCAGCATGGCATAGCCTTCGATCGCAGTCAGAGGCGTTTTGAATTCATGCGATACATTCGCAACGAAGTCATTGCTCAGCGTGGCGTTGCTGTTGAGCTCGCGAATCATGGCATTAAAGTTGCGGAAGGTACTCTGCACCTCCTGCAGCTTGCTCGAATCGGAGACAGTGATGTTGAAATTTCCGCGCGCAACCTCTTTGGAGGCTGCGTTCAGTTTCCGCATGGGAGCAAGGATTCGTTTGCCGACAAAGTAGCTCATAAGACCGCCGGCGACTGCGGAAACGACAAAAATGGCGATCATCGTCAGATATGTCAGGTGATAGACAACGCCGAGTATGTCGAGCAGGAACAGGACACCGGTCACCATGCCGGCGGAAAAAAGAATGATGAGAATGACGATCAGTACATAGTACAGCCGCAGACGGGGCGACATTTTATCATTCATGGCGCTTCACCGCCTTATAGCCAATGCCGCGTACGGTCTGAATATCGAAATCGGGATTGTCGCGGAAACGGTCACGCAGACGATTGATATGCACATCCACCGTGCGCGGATCGGTCTGGGATTCTACACCCCAGATATCGTCCATCAGCTGCTGCCTTGTAAAAATATGTCCGGGGGAGGAAATCAGCTTAAAAAGAAGCAGAAACTCTTTTTGCGGCAGAATTGCTTGCTCTGTGCCGCAGATGACGGTAAGAGAATCCATATCAAAGGTCGTGCTTCCGACATTCTGCCGACGCTCGGAAACCATCTGCGCGCGGCGTAAAAGCGCGTTGACACGCAGCACCAGCTCATTGACATTGATGGGCTTGACCATATAGTCATCGGTGCCTGCAAGGAAGCCGAACTGCATATCCTGAAAGCTGTCCTTGGCAGTAATCATCAATATCGGAATGGAGCTGCCTGCATCGCGCAGACCGCGTACCAGCGTATATCCGTCCATTTTCGGCATCATGATGTCAGAAACGATCAGGTCAATGTATTCATGCTCCAGTACATCCAGAGCAGCCTGACCGTCCGGCACGCCGATGGCGGTAAAGCCGTTTCGGGTCAGAACGCGGCAGAAAAGCTGCTGCAGCTCGGAGTCATCCTCCGCAACCAGTATCTTGAACATAGACATCCCTCCAAGCCCAGTATAACACAGCATTTTGTGCTTGTAAAAGAAAAAGTCCGCAAAATTGATGAAAAATTGATTTCCAGTTTATCTTCAGTTGATGTTCTGTGGTTATGATAATAAAAAGAAAAAAACGGAAATACTTTGAAGCAGGGGGATGCGCTGTGAGTGATAAGGATTGCGAACAGGTGGAGCAGGCACGGCATGTGGATACAGACAGGATACTGACGCTGCCGAATGTGCTGAGCTTTTTCCGGCTGATGCTGATTCCGCTGATCGTCTATCTGTTTGAAACAAATGAATACTGGTGGGCATTCGGCACATTGCTTCTTTCCGGCACAACCGATGTGGTAGACGGCTGGATCGCGCGGACCTTCCATATGGTATCCGATTTCGGCAAGGCGCTTGATCCTATTGCCGATAAGCTGACGCAGCTGGCAGTGCTGTTCTGCCTGATGCGTGAATACTGGTGGGTGCTTGCTGTTTTCGTTTTCAAGGAAGTCTTTATCGGTGTGATGACGCTGATGGCGCTGAAAAGAACGGGCAGCATCTATTCCGCAGGCTGGTACGGAAAGCTCTGCACGGTTGTCATCTATCTTTCCATGTTTGTCCTGATTCTGTGGAAGCCGGTTTTCGGCGCAGCACCGAATCCGACATTCGTCCTTGTGGATTCTCTGCTGATTGTTGCGATGGTCCTGCTTGCATTTATAAAGTATTTTATTTACTTTTCCAAAATTCTGCGGCAGGAGCGTGCTGATCGCACGGGTGAAAGCGCATGAAACGGCGGTTTTTGACGTTCTGGGTATCGCGGCGCGAGCGAATCGGCAATCGCCTGCGCAACGGACCGCAGAAACGGTATTTTCGCTGTCCTGCCTGTCGAGCCGTGCAGTCGGTGCCGATCGGGCGCGGACAGACAAAGGTTGTTTGCCGACGCTGCGGAGAAATCTATCTGCGAAGAACATAACGAAGGGGCTGTTTTTTACAGCTCCTTTTTTGGAACTTTCATCTTTTGTTTTCGTCAGAAGAACAAAACCGAATGGAGGTTTAAGTAGATGAAAAACTGGAAAAAAGTCATTTGCGGAATTTTGCTGGCAGGATTTGCTGTTCAGCTTGGTGCGTGCGCAGCTGCACCGATGTCCGAAGCGGAGAAGCAGACGGAAGTACCTGAAACGGTCAGCCAAATCTCAGATACAGAGACAGCGATTGCAGCTGCTGATTTCTCCGTTGCGCTGCTGCAGAACACGAAGATCGAAAACGGAAACTGCATCCTTTCCCCCTACAGCATTATGCTTGCAATGGCAATGACAGCCAACGGTGCCGACGGCGAAACGCTTGCACAGATGGAATCTGCTTTCGGTATGCCGATGGAAGCAGTGAATCAGTGGCTGTCGGATGTTCATGAGAAAAGCGGGAAAGAGCTGATCTCGGCAAATTCCATCTGGCTGCGTGAGGAAGACGGCTTTACGCTTTCCGAGGACTTCGTCCGGACAAATGAGGATGATTATCAGGCGCAGATACAGACGGCGCCGTTTAACGAGCAGACGCTGGCAGACATCAACGGATGGGTCAGTGAGTATACAAAGAACAGAATTCCCAAAATTCTCGATTCGCTTGATGCAGGTGCGCTGATGGTGCTGCTCAATGCGCTGACGTTTGATGCAGCGTGGCAGAACCCTTATACCGAGAACGATCTGACAGACGGTGTGTTCGTTTCTGCTGACGGCGAGAATCAGAAGGTCACCATGATGTCCGGCAAGGAACAGTATTATCTGGAGGATGGCACAACGACCGGCTTTGTGAAGGATTACGAAGACGGACGCTACAGCTATGTTGTGCTCCTGCCGGAAAAGGGCGTTTCTACGGAGGAATACATTGCTACCCTGAGCGGAGAAAAGCTGCTGAATCTGGTAAAAAATGCATCGGAAGAGACTGTAAAAACGCAGATGCCGGCATATAAATCCGAGACCTTTGCGGATATGTCGCAGACCTTGCAGGCAATGGGAATTACGGATGCCTTTTCTCCGTTGGCGGATTTCAGCAAAATGGGGAATCTGCCGATGAATATCAGCCAGGTGCTCCATAAAACCTATCTGAAGGTACATTCGGGCGGCACGGAAGCGGCTGCGGCAACGGCGGTTATCATGACCAAGAGCGCAAAACCGATGCAGGAATGTAAAGAAGTGATCGTGGACCGTCCGTATGTGATGGCGATCATGGATCAGAAGACCGATGCGATTTTATTCCTCGGTGCAGTCAACACAATGGAATAAAGCTTTTGCAGGCTCTGCCGACGCAGAGCCTGCATTTTTTAAGCAGAAAACGGAAAAAGGACTTGTTTTTACTGCGCAAATAACATATGATAATACTAATTTGATAGATTGCGAAGTCGGCGCTGATTTCGCAGATGAAAAAATCAAACCTTTCTGGAGGCAAACTGTTTGTGAGTAAGCTAAGTGTTTGTGTGCTGTTTGGCGGCATTTCGCCGGAGCATGAGGTATCCCTGCGCAGTGCAGAGTCGGTGCTGAACAATCTGGATAAGTCCAAGTACAACGTTTTTCCGGTCGGCATCACAAAGAGCGGCGAATGGATCCTTTACGGCGGCAATGACTACAGCGATCTGCCCGGCGGCAGATGGCAAAGCTGCGAGAAAAACCGCAAGGCAGCCATTTCTCCCGTGCGCGGTCAGGGACTTTTGAGCTTCGAAGGCGACTGCGTTGTACGGGAGCGTATTGATGTGGTATTCCCGGTGCTTCACGGCGAGAACGGTGAGGACGGCGCAATGCAGGGACTGCTGCAGCTGGCAGGCATTCCCTATGTCGGACCGAACGTGTCTTCTTCGGCAACCTGTATGGATAAAACGCTGACCAAGCTGGTCGCGGATGCTGCAGGAATCCGGCAGGCGGCGTGGCTGCTTGTAACGGCGCAGAGTTTGAAAAGCAATCCGGACGCTGTGGCAGATGCCGTGGAAAAGAAATTTTCCTATCCGGTTTTTGTCAAGCCGGCAGGTACCGGATCGTCCGTCGGCGTTGCAAAGGCGAAAACCCGTGAAGCCCTGCTGACTGCGCTGCAAAATGCGGCAAAGTACGATTCGAAAATTCTCGTAGAAGAGTTTATTAACGGGCATGAGGTCGAGGTCGCTGTGCTGGGCAACGATGCACCGGCAGCGTCCGTTTGCGGCGAAATTGATGCCGGAACGGAATTCTACGATTACGATGCAAAATACATTTCCGACTGTGCGCAGCTTTATATTCCTGCCAGAATTGACGATCAGACGGCAGAAACCGTCCGCGAAATGGCGGTAAAAGCCTATCAGGCACTCGGCTGCAAAGGCCTTTCCCGTGTGGATTTCTTCGTGACCTACGAGGGCAATGAGGTCGTTTTCAACGAAATCAATACCATCCCCGGATTTACCTCAATTTCCATGTATCCGAAGCTCTTTGCGGCAAGCGGCATTCCGTATTCTCAGCTGCTTGACCGTCTGCTGGAGCTTGCAATGGAGGGAAAATGATCGAAAAAAATGTGCTCCTGACGATTACCAGCACGCAGCGCTTTCATGACGGAGAACCGGAAACGACAAAGCTGGTAACAGAGGGGAAAATGTGCATTGACGGGGATACGGTCATGCTCTCCTACGAGGAAAGTGAGCTGACCGGTCTGCAGGGAACGCACACGGCATTTACGATCAGGCAAGACAGCGTTACCCTGACACGCACCGGAGGCATTGCGTCGCAGATGACCTTTGTTGTCGGACAGGAGGATCACTCCCTGTACGATACGGGATTCGGCGCATTGATGATCGCTGTACGCGCAGAGAAAATCTGCTCAGATATAAATGAACACGGAGGCACCTTGCAGGTTCTGTATTCCATTGTGATCGAAGAGGATACTGCAGGGATGATTGAATATCAGATCGAAGCCCGCCCCAAGCCGTAGAAAAACAGACGACAAGGAGAGAGAACGATGATTTTTGACCTGTTCCGCCGCAATGAATTGCATCAATGCACCCCGGAAGCATGGAAGGAGCATTGGCAGAATCTTGTACCGCCGGAAAACCGGAATGTTCCCATTACGGTTGACGGCGTGACAACAATTGCATTCATCCAGATGAATCACTATGTGATGATGCTGCAGGACGGTCTTTTGATGGAACCGAGTTTCTTTGATGTCTGCGAGTTTTTCCAGAAAGCCGGCTATCACGTCATCTGGCTGATGCGCTGTACGCAGGATATTCATAACGGCTATCTGAAGCTGGTCGAGAATAATGACGGGCGGATATGCCGCTGGCTCTGGAAAAGTCCGACAACGAATTTTGACCGCTGGACATCGGATAATTTTCATGCAAGCATCGTTCTGCAGTGGCGACCGATTCCCGAAGACGGTATTCAGAACTGCAGCGAGCGTATGCTGCAGCGCGTGATCTGGTCAGAAAGTAACAATCCGGAGGAAATGATTCCCGGACGGACGCGATTTACAACGGCAGGTGCGCCTGCAACGCCCATGGAGCTTCTCAGGTGGCTTCAGGGAGAATCAATTTCAAAACTGTAAAAAACGATAACCGGTCTGTCAGACATGAAATGACAGACCGGTTCGTTCTCTTATTCACGGTTTTCGCGCTTCAGAATATACTGCTCGGCGGCGTGCAGAACGTCAATGTCGGTAGCAAAGGTGACAAGCGGCTGCGCTTCTTCATAGGAAAACCAGCCGAGCTGACGGATTTCTCCCTCCTGCGGATGCTCCGTGCCGCTGACGGGAACGGCAATGAAGAAAATCACATCCTTGCTTGCCCCCTCTTTAGGACTGTAGCGTACAACTTCCCGAAATGAGGTGTCCAGAAGAACTGTCAGACCGGTTTCCTCTCGAACTTCCCGAAGCGCGGTTTCAGCTTCCGTTTCCGCGTCTTCTGCATGACCCTTCGGAAAGCTCCAATGCTTTCTGCCGTGCTGCGCAAGCAGGTATTCATGACCGTGCTGTGTCGGTCGCCAGATGACCGCACCGCAGGATTTTTCATACTCCATAGCAAAATCCTTTCAGGAGGGGTGATGCTCCAGCCAGATCAGCAGCACGGCAATATCCGCCGGACTGACGCCGGAAATTCTGCTTGCCTGACCGATGGAATGCGGACGGATTTCAGACAGCTTCTGCCGCGCCTCCAGACGCAGACCGCCGATGGAGTCATAGTCGGCATCGTGCGGCAGAAGACGCGCTTCTTCTCTTGCAAATTCTTCGATCTGCTTTTCCTGACGGCGCAGATAGCCTTCGTATTTGACACGGATTTCCACCTGCTGCGTTACGTCTTTCGGAAGCTCCGGACGGTCGCGGTCAAACGGAGCAAGGCAGGCATAGTCCAGCTCCGGACGGCGCAGAAGATCGCTGAGCCTTGCCGCGCTGACAACGGGTGCAGAGCCGCGCTCCTGCAGAAATGCATTCAGCTCCGGTGTTGCAGCAGTACCGCAGGAATCCAGTCTGCGAATTTCGCGCTCCACGGCGGCATATTTTTCTTCGACCTTTGCAAGCTGTGCATCGGAGATCAGACCGATCCGATGTCCGATTTTTGCCAGACGCTCGTCAGCATTGTCCTGACGGTGCAAAAGACGGTATTCACTGCGCGAGGTCATGATGCGGTACGGCTCTTCGGTGCCTTTCGTGACAAGATCGTCAACCAGTGTTCCGATGTAGCCGTCCGAACGCTTGAGAATCATCGGCTCTTTGCCCAGAATTTTGAGCGCTGCATTGACACCTGCCACAAAGCCCTGTACGGCGGCTTCTTCATAGCCGGAGGAGCCGTTGAACTGTCCGGCACCGTACAGACCGGGCACTTTTTTGCACTCTAACGTGGCATAAAGCTCGGTCGGGTCAACGCAGTCATATTCGATTGCGTAGGCAGGACGGAGCATTTCCGCCTTTTCCAGTCCGGCAATGGTGTGCAGCATGGCAAGCTGAACATCCTCTGGCAGAGAGGAGGAAAAGCCCTGCAGATACATTTCATCCGTATGCATACCGCATGGCTCCAAAAAGAGCTGATGGCGCGGCTTGTCGGCAAAGCGGACGACCTTTGTTTCAATGCTCGGGCAGTAGCGCGGACCGATACCGGTAATGGAGCCGTCATAGATCGGGCTGCGGTCTAAGTTTTCACGAATGATTTTGTGCGTTTCTTCGTTCGTGTAGGTCAGATAGCATACGGCGCGGTTTTCAGGCGCCGATTTTGTGGAGAAGGAAAACGGCTCGGGGTCTTCATCGCCGGGCTGGATTTCCATCTTTGAAAAATCAACACTGCGTGCATTGATTCTGGGCGGCGTGCCGGTTTTGAAGCGGCGCAGATTCAGCCCAAGCTGCCTGAGGCTTCCGGTCAGCTCCGGCGCGGCACGCATACCGTCCGGACCGGAGGGAATCGAGCATTCGCCGGTAATCACGCGGCTGTCAAGATAGGTGCCTGCGGCAATGATACAGGCGCGGACATTGTAGACTGCGCCCAACTGCGTAACAACGCCGGAAACAGCGCTGTCCTTCGTCAGAAGCTCGGTAACGGTCGCCTGCTTCAAGTCCAGATTCGGCTCACGTTCAAGAACGTGCTTCATATGCTCCTGATAGCGGCGGCGGTCTGCCTGTGCGCGAAGGGAATGTACGGCAGGACCTTTGCCGCGGTTGAGCATCCGGTACTGAATGCAGCAGGCATCGGCAGCCCTTGCCATTTCGCCGCCGAGGGCATCCAGCTCGCGTACCAGATGTCCCTTGCCGGTTCCGCCGATGGCTGGATTACAGGGCATATTGCCGATGGCATCGAGATTGATGGTAAAAACAACGGTGCGAAGACCGAGTCGTGCGGAAGCCAGAGCGGCTTCAATTCCGGCATGACCGGCACCGACAACGGCAATATCATATTCTCCTGCGAAATATCGCATATTGATCAGATCCTTATTTTTCTGTATTTACAGCGGCTGCTGCTTGATTTTAGCAAACCGTCTGGGGTACTGCGCCGGTGTCGGCTTGACCTTGCGGATAACAACGACGCGATGAATGGCATCGCCGATCGGGTATTCGGTGATTTTTTCCACCCTTCCGCCGAGGACGGAAATGGCATGTCTGGCTTCGTCCAGTTCCTCCTGCGCCGCTGCGCCCTTCATGGCAAGGAAGCAGCCGCCGACTTTTACAAACGGCAGACAAAGCTCGGAAAGAATATTCAGACGCGCAACTGCGCGTGAGGTCGCAATGTCAAATTGCTCCCGCATCGGATATTCTTCGGCGCGTGCGGCAACGCAGCTTGCCTGCACACCGAGACTGTTCAGCGTTTCCTGCAGCCAGGAAATCCGTTTTTGCAGACTGTCAAGAAGCGTCAGGTCAATGCTCGGCTCGCCGAACTTCAGCACCGTGCCGGGAAAACCTGCACCGCATCCGACGTCGATGACCTTCTTGTTTCGGAAGTCTTCTGTTTTCAGCAGCGCAAGACAGTCGGCAAAATGCAGCGTTGCCACCGCCTGCGGCTCGGTAATGGCGGTCAGATTCATGACCTTGTTTTTCTCAAGCAGGGCTTCCCCGAAATGACACAGCAGCGTAAGCTGTGCATCCGAAAGGGGAATGCCGAGCTGCTGCGCTTCACGCAACAGAGTTTCTCTCATTTTGATTCCTCCGTAAAAACGGCAACACCAATGCCGTCGTCATGGAACAGGGCGGATTTCGGAAGCCGAAGTGCCTTGATGAATAAGGTAAAATCACCGACTGCGCTGCCGAGATTGAAAATTTGCAGGCAGTAAAACAGCCAGAACCATGCGCCGCCGAACAGAACGGTCAGCGCACCGAGAAAGAGTCCGGAACATAGCACGGGCAGGATTGCGATGCGCAGATAATCTCTGCGGCAAAAATAGCCTTCATTTCCGGCGTATTTCAGGACAATGCCCTTTCGCCTGTAATAGGAGGGCAGACCGGAATAATGCTTCATACACAGACCGTGAATGAGCTGATGCAGCGCAAGATGAATGAAAATGCCTGCAATCAGAAATACAAGCCAGAGATAATAGGTGGCAAGCCCCATCCGCAGAAGGTCAAGTAACGCATCAAAGCCGTGCCAGAGCCAGCCGAGAAAAATCATGACGGCGCCGATCAGAAAGGAAAGAATATTCAGTTTGGCATAGGTCTTTTTGTCGGCATGAAGGTTTACATAATCTTCACCCTTGTAGCCCTGCGGAAGGGTTGAACAGGAATTCATGGCAAGCTCACTTTCCAACGCAGAAGCGTTCAAAAATGCGGTTGGTAATATCCTCGCGGACGGTGCGCCCCGTGACCTCGCCGAGTGCCTGCATGGCATCTTCTACATCGGTCAGGACGGCATCCGGCGTTATGCCGCGGCGAAGGGCAGCTTCGGCGCGGGAAATGGCTTCTACGGCATGGCTGATCGCGCCGAACTGACGGGCATTGGTGAGAATCGAGCCGTCACAGGCATCGCTGCCTGCAAACCATTGCTCCACCGTCTGCTGAAGCTGCGAAAGGTTTTCGCCGGTCTGTGCAGACAGGCTTATCACGGTATCAAATGGCAGCTCCTCCCGATGCACACGGGCAGGAAGATCGGATTTGTTCAGAACGGCAAGGCAGCGCGGCGCGGATTTTGCAGCCTCGATGGCACGAAGGTCCTCACTGTTAAGGCTTTCGGAGCTGTCGCAGACAAAAATAGCAAGCTCTGCTTCCCGTGCGGCAGCTTCGGAGCGTTCAACACCGAGCGCCTCAATGCGGTCAGAGGCGTTGCGGATACCGGCGGTATCGGTCAGGCGCAGAAGAACGCTTCCGATACGGACAGGCTCTTCCACGGTGTCGCGTGTTGTGCCGGCAATGTCGGTGACGATCACACGCTCATAGCCTGCAAGCGCATTGAGCAGGGAGGATTTTCCGGCATTCGGACGACCGAGCAGGACGGCTTTTACGCCATGCTTCAGGTGTCTGCCGCGCTCATAGGTTGCAAGCATTTTCTGCAGTTCCTCAGCAGAAAAACGCAGGGTGTCGGAAAGCTCCTGCCGTCCGAAATCCTCAATATCCTCATCGGGATAATCCAGCACGGCATGAAAATGGCTGCAGAGATTTGTCAGCTCGTCATACACGGGTGCGATTTTATGAAGCAGCGCGCCGCCGAGCTGCCCTGCGGCATTTGCGGCGGCATCTGCGGTTTCGGCATCGATCAGGTCGATAACGGCTTCCGCCTGCGTTAAATCAAGCTGACCGTTCAAAAATGCACGCTTTGTAAACTCTCCGGGACCTGCCTGCCTTGCGCCGGAAGCGAGAAGTGCTTCCAAGCCGGCAGCAAGCATGGCAGGAGAGCCGTGGCATTGCAGCTCGAGCGTATCTTCGCCGGTATAGCTGTGCGGTGCGCGGCAGTATACCGCCATGGCATGGTCGATCGTGCGACCCTGACGGTCATGCAGCGTGCCGAGCATCAGCTTTCGATTCGGTAATTCAGAAAGCGGCTTTCCGCTGTCAAGCGTAAACACCTTTCCGGCAATTTCAGCACAGCCGGGACCGGAAAGCCGTAAAATTCCGATGGCACAGGGCGCTTTCCCTGTAGCGATCGCAGCGATTACATCGCTCATGTTATAATGCTCCTTCCGGAATCATTCCAGATAATTGATATAAAAATCTGCAAGTTCTTCTGCACGGTCCTCGTCAAAGGGAGATTCCATGTCAGCCTGCTCCATAAGCGCAAGAATGGAATTTCCGGCGCTTCCGGACAGCAGCTCGTAGTAGAGATCCAGTCCGTTACCGTTTTCTGTTTCCGCTTGAAAAATCTGCAGCGCGGCATCGTTCGAAACGCAGTAGCTGATGACATAGAACGGGGCGATAAAGAAATGCTGAATATCGATCCAACCGGGAGCGAGGATATCCTCCATTCCGGTCATGCCCATGCCGAATTCCTCATTGCATTCATAGAAAACTGCGTTGATTTTTTCCGCAGTCAGCTCTTCATCGGGCAGCGCATAGACCCGCTGCTCAAATTCGGCATAGCATGCCTGCGACAGGAAGGTCAGCAGAGAATCGGCAATTTTTGACACGGTCAGGGAAGTGCGCTCCTGCGTGGTGAGATCTGCGCGGTTGAGCGTCAGGTATTCCAGACCCTGTGAGAAAATCTCGGCGCAGTCAAGAGAGGTGGTCGCGTTGCAGTTGACATAGCCATCGACAAAATGACCGAATTCATGCGAGGCAGTCAGCAGATCGTCAATCTTTCCGGTGGGAGAAACATACATAAACGGCATTTCGTAAGAGGAAAGATAGGTCATATAGGAGCCGGGCATCTTGCTGCTCGAATCGCTAAAATCATACAGGTCATAGGCAACCATGTAATCATAGGCGGTTGCGATGCTGCCGCCGAAAACATAGGCGGTATCGCGCAGCGAGGATAAGACGCTGTCCGTATCCATTTCGGCATCGTAGCTGCTGTAGGCGGCAGAATAGTAAAGAGAGGAAAGCTCACGGGCAATGCCGGCGGTATATTTTGCAGCCTGCTCCGGCGTGTAGTCGCGTTCATAAGTGTAGCTGTAGGCAAAGTGTGCGTAGGAAGGATAGCCGAGCTCCTGCGCGATCTGCTTGCGTACACGGATGAGCCGGATAAACAGGTCTGCTTCCATGGGATTGTATTTTTCGTAATATGCGTGGTAGACCTTGAGCATATCTTTATATTCCAGAGAATCGTCGTCCAGAAGATCATCGACCAGACATTCCTTGCCGTTCCAGGTGATCGTCATGTCACTTTGCAGCGCCATATACTGATTCTGCAGATCGGATTCCTCCTGCATCAGCGCAACAACGCGGTCATTGGAGTAGATTTGATTGTCATCATAAAAATCAAAAAATCCATCTTCAAAATGGAGGCCTTCCAGCTCGTCGCGGATAGCGCTTTCTGACATGGCGATGTAGCATTTTTCCAGCGCCTGCTCAATGACGGGACTCTGCTTTTCACACCAGTCATTTTCATCGGTATAGAAGGTATCGTTCAAATCCAGCGTGTAGCGAATATAGGCAAGCTGGCTCATGGTCGAAAACCAGAGGTAGTCCGTATAGACCGGCTCAAATGCGTCAATCACGCTCTGCGCATCATCGCCGCGCTCGACCATCGCCTGAACTTTGCCAAATGCGCTGCAAAGCGCTTCGGCATCCGGACGGACATATTCTATTTCGTTAAAGGAAACGGGAGTGAGTGCAGAGGTAATGCCGCGGTCATAGTCCTGATAGGAAGGATGCTCCGAATACACATCGGGACGGTCCACCTTCGGGAGAATATCGGCAATCTGCGTGTCCTGCTCCTGTTCATCGCTGATTCCCGATAAAACGAGCGCAACGGGAAGCAGACTTAATCCGAGCGTGCAGCCCTGCAGAAGCAGGCTGATAACCAGCAGAAAACAGACAAAGACAATGGCTCTTTTTTTCATCGGATTCTTCCTTTCATGTCCGGCTGTGCGGCAATTTTCTGAACGATTTCAATGAGGGCAGGATAGTTTTCGGGGCAGCCGACGGCAACGGAGCAGCGGTCAAGGTATCGCAGCGGCGTTCCGTCCAGCGCGGAAATGACACCGCCGGCTTCCTGCGCAATCAGGGTCGCAGCGGCATAGTCCCACGGACGGATGCAGGCTTCAAAAAAGACATCCGCCCTGCCTGCGGCAACATAACAGATATCCAAAGCTGCCGAGCCGCTGCGCCGGAAATCCAATACAAGCGGAAGAAGCTCTGCCATGATGCTTGCAGTTGCAGGGATCGTTTCGCGGTAGTAGATGGCACTGCCGAACATGGCGATGCTCTCGGACAGCGGTACACGTCGCATATGGATGGGTTTTCCGTTGAGGAAAGCACCCTTGCCGCGCTGCGCGGTAAACATTTCATCAGTGTACGGCTGATAGACAGCGCCATATTCCATAACGCCGTTCTTCATATAGCCGACAGAAATACAGCTGTGACGGGCGTGACGGATAAAGTTTGTCGTTCCGTCGATCGGGTCGACAATGAAATGCGCGTTTTTGCCTTCAATATTGCAGATGTCGCCCTCCTCGCCGTAAAAGCCGGCATCGGGATAGGCTTCCAGAAGCTCGCGGTAAAGCTGCTCCTGTACCATGGAATCATATTCGGTGACAAGGTCGCAATGGGAGGATTTCTCCCGAACGCTGCCTTCAATATTGTGCGCGGAACGGACAAGTGCACCGGCACGGCGAACGATCTGCTCAATCTTTTCGTACATGGAAGTCCCTCCTGAAAAAACTCGGAATTTCAGCGGTTTCACAATAAAATATCATACCATATTTCTTGTAGAATCACAATACCTGCAGGATGCAGCCTTTCAGGTAATGAGAGTGCTCCTCCGTCAGAGATGCCGGGTGGTCGCGTGACTGCGTCAGACGCTCTAAAAGGCGAACGGTGCGTCCGCTGTCAGAAGCGGCATCGCGGAGCATTTTTTCAAACAGCGGCTGGGTCATGAACTGACTGCATGAGCAGGTGAGCAGGAAGCCGCCCGGCTCGCACAGGTGCATACAGCGAAGATTCAGCTCCTTATAGCCGCGGTAGGCAGCCTCGACCGCACGCTTGCTTTTTGCAAAGGCAGGCGGATCGCAGATGACAACGCCGTATTTACGACCTTCCTCGCAGTACTGCTTTACAAGGTCGAAAACATTTCCGCACGTGGTAAGAATGCGGTTTTCAACACCGTTGCGTGCCGCATTTTCCCTTACCATTTTCAGCGCACTTTCCGAAACATCAACAGCCTCCACGCTTTTTGCCCCGTAAAGGGCGGCATGGATGGCAAAGCCTCCGGTGTGGCAGCACAGGTCGAGCACATCCCGCTTAAGGCAATAGGGCTTCAGATGACCGCGGTTTTCCTGCTGATCAAGAAAATGACCGGTTTTCTGACCGTTTTCAATATCGACCGCCATCAGCGCATCGTGTTCGCGGATGATGAGCTCCTGCGGTACGGTTCCGTAAACACAGCCCTTTTGCTGCTGCATTCCTTCCTTTTCGCGCACGGCAACATCGTTTCTTTCATAGATACAGCGCGGAGAGAAAATATCAGTCAGAGCAGAAAGAATCTCTGCCTTATGCTTTTCCATGCCCAGAGATACGATCTGGAAGGAAAGACAGTCATCGAATTTATCGACCGTCAGACCGGGCAGACCGTCCGATTCGCCGAAGACAACACGGCATGCGTTGGAAAAGCCGAGAAGCTGACGGTTTTCCCATGCTGCCTGAATTCGCCGCGCAAAAAAACCGGCATTGATTTCTTCGGTACGGTCGCGTGTCAGAATTCGGACAACGATTTTGGAATTCTGATTAAAAAATCCTTTTGCGAGAAAGCGCTGACGACTGTCAAGCACTTCGACGACACCGCCGTTTTCGCAGATGTCATCCGCCCAGTCGATTTCATTATCGTAGATCCACAGTCCGCCGGCCTTGATATCGGCATCTTCACCGCGCCGCAGACATACCTGCCCAATTCCCATGGCAGCCTCCTAAAGTGTATGTGAAAAAGAAAATCACAAGTGTTATTCCATATATTTTAACATAAAATTTTCCGTTTGCATATCGAAAATCGCACAGATCGGGAATGTTACAAAAAATTTTCATAAAAAACAGGGAAAGCTGTAGCATTTTAGCAGCATACTGTGCTATAATGTATGCTGCAATTCTATCAAAATAGGAAACGTATGCTTTTATATCAGGGACCGGCAGATTTTTCTGCCTGTCAGGATCAGGAGCTTTTTATATGCTTGAATTACTTTCTCCGGCCGGCTCGATGGATGCACTGCGTGCGGCAGTGTGCAACGGAGCCGATGCGGTCTATCTCGGCGCTGAAGCATTCAATGCCCGGCGCGGAGCAAAAAACTTTACATTGGACGAGCTTCCGGAAGCTGTGCGCTACTGCCATGTGCGCGATGTCAAGGTGCATCTGACGCTCAATACGCTGGTATCCGACCGCGAAATGCGCTCTGCGGCACAGACGGTCGCTGCCGCGGCAAGAGCAGGGGTGGATGCATTCATCGTGCAGGATCTCGGCATGGTTTCTCTGTGCAGGGAAATTGCGCCGACAGTTCCGCTGCACGCTTCAACGCAGATGAGCATCCATTCGCTTGAGGGCGTGAAGAAGGCTGCTGCAATGGGTCTGAGCCGTGTCGTGCTTGCAAGAGAGCTTCCGAAGGAGGATATTGAATTTATCTGCCGCAACAGCCCCGTGGAGATCGAAGTATTTGCACACGGTGCGCTTTGTATGTGCTATTCCGGTCAGTGCTATATGTCTGCCGTGATTGGCCGCAGAAGCGGTAACCGCGGTCAATGTGCGCAGCCATGCCGCATGGCTTACGGCTATGACCGCTATGATGATAAATACCCCCTCAGTCTGAAGGACAACTGTCTGGTGCAGTTTCTGGAGGAGCTGGACAAGATGGGCGTTGCAAGCATCAAAATCGAAGGACGCATGAAGCGTCCGGAGTATGTTGCCACGGTAACGGGAATTTACCGCGATGCGCTCAGCGGCGGCAGGGTCGGCGACAGGGAAATGAAAAAGCTCCGTGCGGCATTTTCCCGTCAGGGCTTCACGCAGGGCTATTATCTCGGTCAGACCGGCAAGGAAATGTTCGGTACGCACATCGGCTCCGAGGAAAACAGACAGCTGATGCAGGAGGCGCGCGCCACCTATGAAAATAACGAGGCTGCCCGTGTTCCGGTAACGTTTTTCGCCGTGGTAGCGCGCGACCAGAATGTGATGCTGGCAGCGCAGGACAGAGCGGGCAATATCGGCAGAGTGCAGGGAAATCCTGCTGAGCCGGCAAGAACCCGTGAGCTGACGGAGGAAGAGCTGGTCAGCCGCCTTTCCAAAACAGGCGGTACGCCGTATTACTGCGAAAATGTCCGCTGCAAGCTCGACAGCGGGCTGAGCGTATCGGCGGCGGAGCTGAACCGTCTGCGCAGAGATGTACTGCTGCAGCTGACGGCGCAGCGTGCCAGACGTTCGGATGTTGAGACCGGCACCTATACGGAAGTTAGAAAATTCTCCGGCACATCAAAACCGCCTGTGATGACGGTCAGCGTGACAAAGACCGAGCAGATCACCAGAAATATGCGCAGGGTGCGTCCTGCAGCGATCTACGTTCCGATTTCCGAAATCATGACGCAGCCGGATTTCTACCAGTCGGTTTCTGCCGAGCAGAATATCGTTGCATCCCTTCCGCGTGTTGTACGCGATGATGAAACATCTGCGCTGCTGTCTCAGCTTTCCGCGCTTTCCCGGCTCGGAATCAAACGGGTTCTTTTGGGCAACCTCGGACAGATTCCGCTTGCACAGTCGCGCGGATTGGAGTATTCCGGCGATTTCGGACTGAATTTGTTTAATTCCCGTTCGATGGCGGCAATTAAGGAGCAGGGCTTTGTCAGCGCGACGGCTTCGTTTGAAATGACGCTGCCGCAGCTTCGTGACCTGTCCAAGCCGCTCCCGACGGAGATGATCATTTACGGACGCCTGCCGCTGATGCTGACGGAAAACTGCCTGATGAAGAACCGCTCCGGCATCTGCGCCTGCCACAGCGGCACGGTCAAGCTGGTTGACCGCATCGGTGAAGAATTCCGCGTGGTGCGCGACGGCGACAGCTGCCGAAGCGTATTGCTCAACGGCAAAAAGCTCTATATGCTCGATAAGAAAAACGATTTGTGCAAGCTCGGCTTGTGGGCGCTGCGCCTTTCCTTTACCACGGAGAACGGCGCGGAAATTGACAGCGTGCTTGCCGCATGGAATGACAGAGCTGCGTTTGACCCCGGTGCCTGCACACGCGGTCTGTATCTGCGCGGCGTAGAATAACGATTCTGTCCGCCTTCTCTTCAGAGGGCGGGAAACGGAGAAAATTATGGGTATTATTTTAGCATCCGGCTCCCCGAGAAGACGGGAGTTGCTGGAACGTATGGGTCTGGAATTTACCATCCGCACGGCATCGCATGATGAAACCATGGATCCGGCGAAGGCTCCGAGCGATGAGGTCGCACGCGTCAGCCTGCTCAAGGCGCAGACGGTTGCTTCCCTTTGTGCGGCGGACGATCTGATTATCGCGGCGGATACCATTGTGGTCTGCGACAGCCTTGTTATGGGCAAGCCGCATTCGCAGGAGGATGCCTTTTCCATGCTGCGCCGTCTGTCAGGGCGCGACCATCAGGTGATGACGGGTCTGACGGTGATGCAGGGAGGAACTGCCGAAACGGTTACGGTAAAGACAACGATCCGCTTCCGTGCGCTTTCGGACGAGGAAATCCGGGCATATATCGCAACCGGCGAGCCGATGGATAAGGCCGGCGCGTATGGAATTCAGGGACTTGCAGCCATATTTGTCGAGCGGCTGGACGGCGACTATTACAATGTCATGGGTCTGCCGGTCTGTACGCTGGCGACGATGCTGCGTAAGCGCGGTGTTACGATTTTCGGCTGTTGAGGTGATTGAAATTGAAAAAACAGTTAAACGGACGCATCAAGCTGATTTTAATTCTGGCGGCGGTACTGGCAGCGATTACGGCAATTCTGACGGCGGTGTTCGGAACGACCTTCCTCGGCAATGCCGTTCAGACCGTCCTGACGCCGATTCGCAGCGGTATCAGCTCCGTTACCCGTCAGGTAGAGAGATACTATAACTACCTGTTCGGCTACGAATCGCTTGAGGCGGAGAATAAATATCTTGAAGAACGCGTTATGGAAATTGAGGAGGAGGTCCGCAATGCCGATGCGCTTGCACGTGAAAATGACCGTCTGCGTGAGCTTCTGAATCTGCAGAAGGATAATTCGGACTTCAAATTCTGTGATGCGTATATCGTTTCGTGGGATTCCTCCAACTGGAAGAGCACCTTCTCAATCGCAAAGGGCACAAATTCCGGGCTGGAAGAGGGCATGGTCGCTGTCACGCAGTACGGGCAGGTCGTCGGTCTGATCACGCAGATCGGTCCGAACTGGGCGACGGTCACGACCATCCTTGACACCTCACTTGAAATCAGCGCGAGCATTGCCTCCTCCGGACATACCGGCGTTGTGCAGGGCTCCTATACCGCCGGCGAGGAAAACTCCCTGCGAATGAATTATCTGCCGACCAATGTTGTGCTTCGAAACAACGATCAGATCGTTACCACCGGTTCAGCGGTTTATCCGAAGGATCTGATCATCGGCTATATCGTTGATGCCGGATACGATGAAACCGGCGTTGCAAAATATGCAAAGCTGGCACCTGCTGCAAACTTTGAGCAGCTGGAACAGGTCTTTATCATTACACACTTTACTGTTGACTGAGGAAAGGAGGCGCAGACCGTGCTGGATAAACTGTATATCACGCCGAAGCAATGGATGCATGTTCTGCGCTGGACACTGTATACACTGCTGCTGCTGACCGCGATGATGGTGCAGACGGTCGTTCTGGGCAATCACACGATTCTCGGAATTCATCCGGATTTTGTTCCGGTGGTGATCGTCTGTGTCTGTATGCGCGAGGGTCCTGAACGCGGCGGCGTATTTGCGTTGCTCGGCTCACTGCTGTGGTGCCTGTCCGGAGCCGATCTGGGCAGTATCTGCATCGCAGTTTTGACGATTGTTCCGGTGCTTGGCGGCATTGCCTGCCGTGCAGTTCTGGTCAACCGCTTTGTTCCCTGTGTTGTTATCACCGTGCTTGCTCTGTTTTTGGAGCATGCTGTTGCATTTTTTATCGGTTTCTTTTTCAACGGCATGGCGGGCATCCTTTTCTTTACGGATCTTCTGCCTTGCGTGCTGATTTCTTCCCTTGTGCAGCCACTGGTCTATCTGGTGGTAAAGCGCATCGAGAAAGTCGGAGATGCTTATGAATCAATTTAGATTTTCCTTCCGTGTCGGTGCAGTGCTTCTTGCGATTGCTCTGTTGATGGGTGTGTTTGCCGTGCGCCTTTATGACATTCAGGTGTTGCAATCCACAAAGCAGACGGCAAATGATGCAGGCACCTTTACCTACCGTACGCGCGTCACTGCTGCCCGCGGTGAAATTTTGGACCGCAACGGCAATGTGCTGATCGGCAACCGTGCTTCCTTTAATATCTCGCTGGTCTATGACGTCCTGTTCAGTGCGGAGCATCCGAACGAAAAACTGCGTCAGCTGACCAACCTTGCCTATGAAAGCGGTCTGAAGATCGTTGACCATCTTCCCATTACCGCAAAAAAACCGTATGAATACACGACCGATCAGTTTTCGTCTATCTGGAACGGCTATTTGAAGACCTATCTTGCCGAGCAGGACTGGGATACGGATATTTCCGCGCCGCAGCTGATTCGGCGCATGATGGATCGCTATAATATTCCGGAGGACTGGTCTGAGGATGAGGCACGCCGCGTGCTTTCTGTCCGCTACGAGCTGTCTTTGAGGCATTGCACCAATCTTCCAACCTATATTTTCGTTGAAGACGTTGACTCTGCCACTCTTGCAAAGCTGATGGAGCTGAATGTTCCGGGCGCGAACGTGGAAACCTCCACCGTGCGTGAGTACAATACCACCTACGCCGCGCATATTCTCGGAACGGTCGGTCCGTTTGGCAGCGACGAGCAGTACGAGCATTATAAGGAACTGGGCTATCCGATGGATGCAGTCATCGGTCAGAGCGGTCTGGAGCAGGCGTTTGAAGAGCAGCTTCACGGCACGGACGGTATGCGCGAAACGACAATTTCCGAGGACGGCTCCATTCTGGAAGAACACTATTTAGTTGAGCCAAAGGCCGGCAATAATGTAGAGCTTTCCATTGATCTCGGCTTGCAGAAGACTACAGAGGACGCACTGCGCGATCTGATTGAAGATCTGAAAGCAAACGGTCTGAACGAGTGGGGAACCGGCAAGGACGTCGGCGGCGGCTCTGCTGTCGTCATGTCCGTTAAGACCGGAGAGGTGCTTGCCTGCGCCAACTACCCGACATTCAATCTTCAGACCTATAGTGAGGATTTTGCGGATCTGATTGCAGATGAGGATAGACCGTTGCTGAACCGTGCGCTCGATTCAAGTTATCCGCCCGGCTCTGTTTTCAAGCCCTGTACAACCATTGCCGCCCTGCAGAGCAAAGCAATCAGTCCGGATATTGAGATTAGGGATGAAGGTATTTACCGCCGCTTTGAAGATCAGGGCTATTTGCCGCGATGCATGTTATGGACCACAGCACAAGCGACACACGGAACGCTGACCATCCAGGAAGCACTGCAGTATTCCTGTAACTACTTCTTCTACGAAATCGGTTACCGTACCGGCATTGAGGCGATCGAGCAGACCGCGAAAGGACTCGGGCTTGGCGAGTATACCGGTGTTGAACTTCATGAGGCACGCGGTACGCGCGCAAGTCCTGAGGCAAAGGCTGCAAACCATACGGGCGATGAAGCGCTGTGGTTTGGCGGCGATACGGTTTCTGCCGCAATCGGTCAGTCAGAGCATTCCTATACGCCGATTCAGCTGTGTTCCTATATGTGCACGCTCGGAAACAAGGGCACGCGTTATAAGGCGACCTTCCTGCGCCGTGTCATTTCCGCGGATTATCAGAATCTGCTGTTCGTGAACGAGCCGGTGATTCTGAGCCAGATGGATATTACGCAGGAGACCTACGATGTGTTCTCTGAGGGTATGCGGCTGTCTGCAAACAAAGGTACTGCGTGTACGTATCTGTGGAATATCAAGCTCGGCATTGATATCTGCGCAAAAACAGGTACTGCAGAACACGGCTCCGGCGGTTCGGATAACGCGTCGTTCGTCGTTTTCGCGCCGAGAGAAGATCCTGTGATCGCAATTTCTGTCTACGTGGAACGAGCAGCGGGCTCCAGTAACCTGGGCAAGGTGCCGCGCGCAATCCTGATTGACTATTTCAATCAGAGCAGCTTTGCGGATTATTATCCGTCAGAGTACCGCATGAATTAAAAAAAGAGGATGTATCGTTTAAGTTCGATACATCCTCTTTCGTTATATTTGCAGACCGAGTGCGAGAATACCGACATTTTTCCGGTAGATTTCGTCAAACTGCGTCAGCGGAAGCGGATTTGTTCCCAGACCGACTTCAATCGTATAACCCGGGCGGTTAAAAGTCTGAATAAACCAGTCCTTATAGCCGGCAAAACCCGAGGCATAGGGGGTGTCCTCAAGCTCATAACCGCTCAGACGTGCAAACTGCTCGCCGATTTCCTGCGCTCCGGGAGGCATCAGATCGAGATATTTCCAATAAATGACTTCTCCCTGCGTATGGTAGGAAAGCGTCAGGCGCGGATTGACCTGCCTTGTCAGAAGCGCCATCGCCGCACTTTCCGGCTGATCAAGCGGCGCAAGACCGACAAAATCCCGCGGTGCAGGGGAGGTAAAGCCGAGTGCAAATTTATTTTCGCGTGCCTGCTCCCAACCGGCAGGATAGTTCAGATTCAGATCGACACCGCGCAGATTTGCCTTCCAACCGTCCGGAAACGGAATGAAGGGATAATAGGCGGCGATCTGCTCGGCGGCAGCATATTCCTCACTGCCCGGTGCAATCGCGCCTGTAACAAGGTCCACACCGTCCGGATCGACCATCGGGACCATATAGAGCTGCGTTCTCTGAAACAGAGAATTGGCATCCAGTCCGCCGATGCTTTCCCCTTCGGAGATCGCAGCGGCATAGTTTTCCAAGAATTTCATCAGTAGAGGCGTTGTGATCCACTCATTGGCATGGTGGCTGGCGTTATACAGCACAGAGCGGTTTCCGCGTCCGATTTTCAGCAGACTGACCGGACGCCCATAGGCGGTGGTAGTCAGAACTCTGTGCGAAAGGAACGGATAACGTGCGGTAAGTCCCTGAATACATAAGGCAAGCAGCTCGGATGTAAACGGCTGATTTGTGGGAACGACCGGAAAGCCGAACGGAATGATCAGATACTGCCCCACAGAAAGACGGCGCGGATCGCTGTTGGGATTTGCGGTCAGAATTGCACGGACGGTCGTGTTAAATTGGCGTGCAAGCCGGTAAAAGGTATCTCCCGGCTTGACCATGTAGCGTTCATAGCCAAGCAAATACGGTGATAGCCGCTGCATGGTAAGCACATCCTCCTGACCGGAAACATATAACCCCTCCCGACGCTGAAAATCGGAAAGAGTTTCTGCACCGGCACGCTGCAGCGCAAGATCGGTCAAACTCAAAAAGCATCCCCTCCGGCAAAGCTTATGCCGAAGGGGAAGCTATTATTACTGCTTTTATGCTTCGTCCATCAGCTCGCCGAGGAAACGATAGGCGGCAAGCAGCTTTTCCAGATGGTAGTTCATCACGATCGTATCATGCCGCGTGCATTTTCGGTGGGACAGATCGGCTTCCGGCAGGGGAATACCGAGCTGCCGCATCTGCTCGGCATTTTCTGTCGACAGACTGCCGAGCGAATCCATGCCGCAGATGGCTTCTAATTCTTCAACCATGCGGTTTGCCAGCTGCTGACAGCCGCTTAACAGCGCTTCGGAATTGTTCTTTTTGTGGAAAAATCGCTGACTGTGATACAGCTCACATTCCAAATCAAGCTTTCGCACAAGCACAATCCAGTCCTGCGGATCGGGATAGAGCCCTTTGACAACCATTTGCTCCAAATCCTTTGCGACCTGCTGCCGAATCGTTTTCAAAAGCTGCAAAATGCGTTTTTTGTTGTTGTAGGGACGAACAAATACATTTACGGCAAGCGCAATGCCGACACCGATGGAGGTATCGCGCAGACGGAAAAGACTGTCGCGGAGAATGTCATCTGTCGGCGTCAGGCAGGCGGAAAGGAAAATGATGCAGGCAAGGGAGGACGAGAAGGAAAGATGCAGAATATTGCCGAGCATCAGCAAAAGCAGAATGCCGATTCCGATAAACCATGCCGGTGTCAGCTGCGGAAACAGCAGCACGGAAATATAACCGACAAACGTTCCTGCAAGCACGCCGATCAGCTGTGTCAGTCCCTGCTTGATGGATTTGGAAAAGGTAGGCTCCATGGAAATCAGTGCGCCGAAAGCTGCGTAGAATACAGACAGCGAATCGTCAGCAAACTGACGGACAAGCAAAACCGCGGCAACAACGGAAATTGCAGTTTTCAGCATCCGCGGTCCGGGATGCAGAGTTTTTATTGATATTTTCACGGTTTTCGCCTCCTTCTATCGTGAGTATATCAGAAAGTTTTTTATTTGCAAGCGTAATAAAATACAGTCTGTACATTTCCGGCAATTTATAGTAATTCTTCCACGCTTGTCATTGCGAGCCGCCAACGGCGGCGTGGCAATCCGTCCGTAACGAATAGGCGATGCAATGATTGAAGGGACAGATTGCCACGCCGCTTGCAGCGGCTCGCAATGACATGGAAAGGAAATTGTTACGATTTCGTCCCTCTCCGTAGGACAGGGGCTTGTTCCTGCTGTGTGCCGTTGTAGTTCTTTGAGCATTTTGTGCAATGGTATGCGCAAAAATCAGAAAACCATGTTTTCTGCCACAATTTCATTGCTGCGTTCAAAAAACTATGATAAAATCAGAAAGAAGAAGGTGGTTTTTTATGTCGATTCGTACGGCAACTGCTGCAGATGTTCCTGCAATGCTGGAAATTTATGACTATTTTGTCAAAAATACGGCGGTCAGCTTTGAGTATGTAACGCCGACAGCGGAGGAATTTACCGAAAGACTGCGCGAGCATATTGCATTTTATCCGTGGCTTGTGTGGGAGGAAGACGGGAAAGTGCTGGGCTATGCGTATGCAGGCAGACCCTTTGAGCGTGCGGCGTATTCCTGGAATGCGGAAATTTCCTGCTACCTGCATGAAAGTGTCCGCGGAAAAGGTGTCGGCAAAGCGCTGTATTGCGAAATTGAATCCATTTTGAAGCGGCAGGGAATTCGCAGAGTTTATGCGGTCGTGACCTCTGCAAACCAGCCCTCGATCGCCTTTCATAAAGCGCTCGGTTATCGCCATTTTGCAACATTTCAAAGCACCGGCTTCAAGCTCGGCGCATGGTATGATGTCATCTGGCTGGAAAAAGAACTTTGCGAGCCGGGCAGTCCGTCCGAATTTCCGGTTCCTTGGAAATAAACATTTGATTATTTTGTAAATATTTATTTAGAATTTTTCTTGACATTTCGGGGAAATAGTATTATGATAAAGAAAAACAAAGGCGGTGAGGAAACGTGACACAGCGGGAGCGGCAGATTTTACAGTGGATCGAGGCCGATCCGATGATTTCGCAGGAGCGTCTGGCGGAAAAAGCCGGAATTACGCGCTCATCGGTTGCCGTGCATATCTCCAACCTGATGAAGAAGGGCTACATTGCCGGCAAGGGCTATGTGCTTCGCTCCGGCAGCTATGCAGTTGTCGTCGGCGGCGTCAATATCGACATCGGCGGCAGATCGTTTGCTCCGCTTGTTGCAAAGGATTCCAATCCCGGCCGCGTCAGCACGAGCCTGGGCGGTGTCGGGCGGAACATTGCGCATAATATGAGCCTTTTAGGTGTGGATGTACGATTTCTGACGGCTTTTGGGGATGATATTTATGCACAGCGCATTGAAGCTTCCTGCGGCGAGCTGGGAATTGATATCAGTCATGCCCTGCAGATTCCGGGCGGAACGACGCCGACCTATCTGTTCCTGAATGATACGGACGGAGATATGGCGCTTGCCCTTTCGGATATGGAAATCTGTGAACGGATCACACCTGCCTATCTGGCTTCAAATCTGAATGTGCTCAACAATGCGCAGCTGATCGTGGCAGATACCAATATTCCGCAAGAATCGCTTGCCTATCTGGCTGAGCACTGCACCGCGCCGGTTTTTGTCGATCCGGTTTCCACGGCGAAGGCGATCAAGATCAAGCCGATTCTCGGCAAGCTGCATACGCTCAAGCCGAACCGTATCGAAGCAGAGCTGCTTTCCGGCGTGAAGATCACGGACGAAGAAAGCCTGCACGAGGCGGCGCAGAAGCTGCTTGCAACCGGATTGCGCCGCGTGTTTATTTCCCTCGGAACAGACGGCGTTTTTGCCGCCGACCATAATGAAATGCTGCTGCAGCCGTGCTATCCGGCGCAGATGAAAAACGCGACCGGCGCAGGTGACTCCTTTATGGCGGCGCTGGCATGGGCATATTTAGAGGGAACGGACCTGCAGGGAAGTGCGCGTGCAGCGGCGGCAGCGGCGTCCATTGCCGTGGAGGGCAGCGAAACGATCAATCCTGCCATGTCTGCCGAAGCAGTCAGGCGCAAAATGAACAGTTAACAATTTTCGGCGAAGAACGCTTTTGCCGAATCTGAAATACTATACTTGACGGAGGTAACTACTATGCTGAACAAATTTCTGGATGTAAAGCCCGAGGTCGCTGAGGCCCTTGCCGCAGGTAAGCCTGTGGTCGCATTGGAATCTACCATTATTTCCCACGGTATGCCGTATCCGCAGAATGTACAGACGGCTTTGGAGGTCGAACGCATTATCCGCGAAAACGGCGCTGTTCCTGCAACGATCGCCATCATCGGCGGACGTCTGAAGGCCGGTCTGACCGAAGAGGAAATTGAATATTTCGGCAAAAAGGGCACGGAAATTGCCAAGGCATCGCGCCGTGATCTGGCAGTTCTGTGCGCACGCGGTGAAGACGGCGCAACGACTGTCACTACCACAATGATCATTGCCCATATGGCAGGTATCAAGGTCTTTGCGACCGGCGGTATCGGCGGCGTGCATCGCGGCGCTGAAACCACGATGGATATTTCCGCTGACCTCGAAGAGCTTGCAAGCACGCCCGTCATGGTCGTCTGCGCAGGCGCAAAATCCATTCTCGATCTCGGTCTGACGCTGGAATATCTGGAAACCCACGGCGTTCCCGTTATCGGCTACGGCACAAGCGAGCTGCCTGCATTCTATACCAGAAAGTCCGGCTTTGCAGTTGATTACGAAATCGACACGCCGGAGGATCTGGCAAAGGCCTTCAAGACACAGCACGAGATGGGTCTGCGCGGCGGTATGCTGGTCACGAACCCCATCCCCGAAGAATATTCCATGGATGCAGATGTCATCAACGGCGCGATCGACGAAGCGATCCGCCAGTGCAAGGAAAACGGAATCCACGGCAAGGCAACCACGCCGTTCCTGCTTGCAAAGGTCAAGGAGCTGACCGGCGGCAACAGCCTCGATGCCAATATTCAGCTTGTTTATAACAACGCGCGTCTGGCAGCAAAAACTGCAAAGGCATATTGCGAAGCGTAATTTTGGTTAATAAAAGAGATGAGAGAGCGCAGAAGCGTTCTCTCATCTCTTTTTCAGCAAGTGTTCCAATAACGCCTTGCAGCCGCATTCAATGTCGGCTTCGGCTTCATGGAAATTGTGCGTATACCACGGATCGGCAACATTGCGCGGATGGTCGGTATAATCAAGCAGGAGGGAGACCTTGTTATCCGGATCGCCCTTGAAAAGATATTTCATATCCCGCAGATTTTCGCTGTCCATTCCGATAAAATAATCGTACTTTTCATAATCGCTGCGCGTAAGTCGCACCGCGGTTTTTCCGTCACAGGAAATGCCGTGGGTTTTTAACAAAGAGCGTACCGGTGGATAGACCGGATTGCCGATTTCCTCGCTTGTTGTGGCAGCGCTGGCAATCACAAATCCGTCCTGAAGATGCTGCTGCTTTACAAGTTCTTTCATCAGAAATTCCGCCATCGGACTGCGGCAGATATTGCCGTGGCAGACAAACATAATACGAATCACATTGATCACCTCCGGAGAAGCGTGGAATGTTTTGTAAGGCGTCAGAAGATCGTCAATCCGAGTATGCGTGCAGCGATGCAGATCAGAGCAGTGCATACAAACGGAAGAATGATAGCGATCAGACGGTGCTTCTTACTTTTCTGAATAAACAGGCTCATCCAAATGATCGAAGCAAAGCACAAAAGGACGGTGAGCAGGTGGTACGGGAAATTGCGAATCACCATTCCCAGATAAAACACACCCATCACAGCCTGTATCGTATTTCCGAGTCCGAGAACAATGCTTCCGGGAATGGTCTGTTTTTTACAAAAATAAGCGATAAAGCCGCCCGGCAGAGTCAGAATGATTTTCGGGAGCCATAGCTGCAGATAAATCCATGCCTTATCAAGAGAAAGTGCGCCGGCGAGAACTTCAACGGTATAAACGACCGGCTGGCTGATCACAAAAAACACAAAGCACTTCAGAATGGCTTCCCAGCTTTTTTCGCAGTTTACGACTATGATGACGGCAAATATCACCCACCATTCAAAGGTGATGGCGATGTCCTGGAAGGACGTATTTTCCAGACACGAAAAGAGCATGACCGCGGCGGTGTAAACGCCTGCGAGCAGGGCAAAAAGCAAAACGTGCGGCCAACGCATTTTTAATCAGCCGTATAAACGTTTCATAGTATCCTCCTTGTCAACATTTTGTAATAATTTCTTCCACGATCAGGTCATTGCTGTCAACGCGGAAACGGACTTCAAAGCCGGCAAATTCCATGCCGTATATTCTTGCCGGATCGTCCTGATAGGATGGACGCGGATCCTGCGCAAGCACCTGAAGCAGCGCCTGCTGTTGCTGCATGGGAAGCTGCGATAAAAGCGCTTGCGGACAGACTACCTGCAAACGGTTTTCAGGTGCGGTGCCTGCAAAGCCGCCGATTGCCTCCGGACGGCAGTCTGCATAGGGAAGGTAGGGCTTGATGTCATAAATCGGCGTGCCGTCCATCAGATCGGCACCGGAAACGATCAGAACGCTGCCGTCCTTCGTGCCGTGGCGGATTTCCTCCAGCTTCACGCAGGACAGTCCGAGCGGATTGGGGCGAAACGGAGAACGGGTGGCAAAAACACCGACGCGTGTATTTCCGCCCAGACGCGGCGGACGGACGGTAGGCGACCAGGTTTTTCGGACGGCTTCGGAAAATTCCCAGATGAGCCAAAGATGGGAAAATCCCTCCATGCCGCGCAGCGCATCCGGATTGCGGAATTCCGACGCAAAGACGATCGTGGCGCGCAGAGAAGAAGCCAGTCCGCTCTGACGCGGAATGCCGAATTTCGTCGGAAACTCACTGTGAATACGGGCAATGGGAGTTAATTCCATACTTTACCTCACAGCTGTGAAAAAATTTTGCCGAGCGAGTCGTGGAAAACCAGATCGGCATAGGAATCGTAGGGCGTTTCGTCGCGGTTGATCAGCACAAGACGGCTGCCACGATAGTATTGCAGCAGTCCGGCAGCAGGATAGACCGTCAGGCTCGTGCCGCCGACAATGAGAAGGTCCGCCTTTCGGATGGCGCTGACCGCACCTGCCATAACGCTTTCATCCAGCGGCTCTTCATACAGAACAACATCGGGCTTGATAATGCCGCCGCAGTCACAAAGCGGAACGTCCTTTGCATCACGGACGACCTCTGCCGGATAAAATTTCCGGCATTTTGTGCAGTAGTTGCGCAGAACGCTTCCGTGCAGCTCAAAGACGTTTTTGCTGCCGGCTTTCTGATGCAGACCGTCAATATTCTGCGTGACAACTGCCGCAAGATGCCCCTCCTGCTCCAGCCGTGCAAGAGTCAGGTGGGTCACATTCGGCTTGAAGCCGAGCGGCAGCATTTTTTCGCGGTAGAAGTTAAAAAAGTAGGACGGCTTGCGCTCATAGAAGCTGTGACTGATGATGGTTTCGGGGGGATAGTCAAATTTCTGGTGGTACAGACCGTCCACACTGCGAAAATCGGGGATTCCGCTTTCCGTGGAAACGCCTGCGCCGCCGAAAAAGACGGCACGGTCACTTTCCTGAATCCACTGCTTCAGCAGCGGTAAGTTCGTCTTCATCTGCAATCTCCCTCAGAATTTTTTTATCCTCTTTGGAATCCAATTTCAGCTTTTCGTACATATCGGGTCTGCGTGCTCTGGTGCGCAGCAGGGATTGCTTTCTGCGCCAGCGTGCGACCTTTGCGTGATCGCCGGAAACAAGGATCGGCGGCACTTCGCGTCCGTGCCAGACGGCAGGGCGGCTGTACTGCGGATATTCCAGCGTACCGTCCCAATGGCTTTCATCCTCAAAGCATTCGGCATCGGGCAGAACACCCGGAACAAGTCTGCACACGGAGTCTGCAATCGCCATAGCGGGAATTTCGCCGCCGGTCAGGACGAAATCGCCGATGGAGATTTCCTCATCAACACATTCGTCAATAAATCGCTGGTCAATGCCCTCATAATGACCGCAGACGAGAATGATATTTTCCATTTTGGACAGACGTCTGGCATCCTCCTGACAGAAGACATGACCGCACGGAGAGAGAAAAATCGTATGCACCGGACCGCCGGCTTCGTCGCAGGCATGGCACCATGTATGGTACAGAGGGTCTGCTTGCATCACTGCACCGCGACCGCCGCCGTAGGGGTAGTCATCGACCTGATTCTGCTTGTTTTTGGTGTAATCCCGAATCTGATGCGTTTCAATGCGGATATAGCCGCGTTCCTGCGCTCTGCCGAGGATGGATTCGTTCATCATATCGCCGACGGTATCGGGGAAAAGAGTCAGAATATCAATTCTCATCGGCTGCCATTCCTTCAATCAGATGCACGCGAACAAAGCCCTCTGCGACGTTGATTTCGCGGACAAATTCCTTCACGGCGGGAATCATATATTTTTTCCTGCCTTCAATGACATAAACATCGCTTGAGGGCATGGTCAGAACGTCTTTGATTTTGCCGATTTCGTTTTCCTCCTCATCGAGCACGCGGCAGCCGATCAGGTCGGCAATGAATACCGTGCCCTCCGGCAGAGAAAGACCGCTGCGATCAACGGAAACGGTCTGACCGCGCAGCAGTGTTGCCTGCTCGGGCGTATCAATCCCCTGCAGCTTTGCAAGCACGCAGGTTTTGTGTACGCGAGAGGAAAGAACGCTGTACGGTTTGCCGTTCAGGTAGAGAGTTTTGAAATCCAGCAAAAAATCAGGGCTGTCTGCCCAGGGAAGGATTTTGATTTCGCCTTGTATGCCGTGGGTGCTGACGACCTCACCGGTTTCGAGAAACTGTTTTTCCATATCAGTACTCCTGTCAGATTTTGTCGTAGGTTTTTTCCAGAAAACGCTCTGCCTTGATAATCACGCGTTCGTGTACGGCTTTTCCGATTTCACCGCATTCATCATAGGCGGTGATTTCAAACGTGATTTTTCTGCCGTCAACCGCGGTAACGACCGATTCTGCGCGGACCTCCATACCGACCGGCGTTGCGGAGGTATGGGAAACATTCATCATCGTGCCGACAGAGCTTTCTCCCTGCGCAAGAAACGGCGCAACAGATTCACAGGCGGCGCCTTCCATCAGCGCGACCATGCAGGGCGTTGCATAAACTAAAAGGTCGCCGGAGCCGACTGACTTTGCAGTATCCTCCTGCTCTACCAGCGTCTGGGCAAGTCCTTTGATTCCGATTTCAACTGCCATCGTTTTTCATCCCTTACTATTGAATATATCTTGTGCTGCTATCATACCAAACTATAAGAAATAGGTCAAATAAAAAAACGGAATCGGCACAAAATTAGTTGACATGATTCGACATTTGGCAGTATGATATATGTAACTGTTATTTCTGAAAGGGGCTCTTTTATGTATCGGCTGGGCAAACGGGTGATCGCGCTGTTCTTGTGCTGTGTAATGTTATTCTCCGTGACAGTTTCCGCGTTTGCGGAGGCGGAAGATCTGGAGTTGACGGTAGACAGCTATTCTACGGAGGAGGGAAGCTTTACTCTGAAGTCTGATGCACGGTTTTTTGTAATTACAACGGAAAATCCGGATGATGTATTTGCCGAAACGCTGAAGCTCATCAGCTCAGAATTTGCGGCAGCGGGAAAGCCCGGAAAAGAACCGCTTCCGATTTGCTGGGGCGAGGCGGAAAGCGCCGCAGACGGCGATGTGATTCTCGGACTGTCTGAAAAGCTCGATCCGAATGCCTATGAAATCCGGATTACGGAGGAAAATATTACGATTACCGCCGCGGATACAGACGGCCTGCTCTACGGCGCGCATACGCTGCTGCGGTTTTTGCTTGTCGGTAAAACAAACAAGCTTTCCTGCTGCATTATCAGCGACACGCCGGATACTGCGCAGCGTGCTTTGATGATCGACTGCGCAAGAAAATACTGGTCCGTACCGTGGCTGAAAAACCTGATCAGCCAGATGTCGTGGATGGGCTATAACCAGCTTGAGCTGCACATGGGTGAGGATCAGGGACTGCGTACCGATGTCTGGAGCGGTGAGCCTGATCGGAACGGCAATGATTTCAGTTGGCTGATCGGCTATGATTCCGGATGGAATGAGGATTATCCCGACCCGAATGCAGATAAATTCTATTCGGCAGATGACATCCGCGATCTTGCGGAATATGCGCAGAAATATCACATTGAGCTGATTCCGGATCTGGATCTTCCGCCGCACTGCGATATGATGACGAAGCGCTATGCGGACTTTGTTGAGGAGCATCCGGATTTCAAGTTCAACTATAACGGCGTGACCTATGCGGCAGACGGCACGGTCTCTGACGGCGGCACGATGCAGCCGTATGACGAGGATACCTATGAAAATGTCGATTTTTACACCATCAGCGTAGACAGCACCGATTCGACACTGGACGTTGCCAATCCGGTAGCAAGAGCGTTCGGACTTGCGGTTTTGCAGGCATATGCGGATTTCTTTTACGGTCTCGGCTGCACGAAATTCAACTTCTGTTTTGACGAGCTTTCCGTTTCCAACAGTGACGGCTGGGGAACATATGCCGATGACTTTATAGATGACGGCAGGAATGCCTATGATACGGCAGCCGATTTTGCCAACGAGGCGGCGGCGCTCCTGAAGGATATCGGCTATACGTCGATCCGTGCATTTAATGACGTGCTGTACAACAGCCGGAGAAATATTGACCTTGATCCGGATATTGAGCTGTATGTCTGGAGTTTGGATGACAGTGATGATACAGAAGAATATCTGGAAGACGGACGTACGCTCTATAACTGCATTCAGAACTACTGCTATTATGCACTTCGGTATTCCGACAGAAGCAGCGGCGGCGATGCGCGCGATCCCGATAATACCTGGTGGGAGTTCAATCATTCCACGGAAGACCTGATTTATGAGGAATGGAATCCCTCCCGTATGTATAATGCCGATGAAGACGGCGAGGACGTTACAGACGGACTTGGCGGCGGCTTCTTCCTCATCTGGGGTGACTACGGCGGCTGGCGCACGGAAGAACAGGTCTGGAACGGTGAAGACGATACCGAAGGCGAGTACAATCTGATTGACCGTATGTGGTCGAACAGCACGAAAATGTGGAACTGGTCGCTGAACAATTCGCTCAGCTTCGAGGATTTTGCACAGCTGCGCGATTCCTTCCGGCTCTTCCCCGGATTTACCGAGTGTACAAAGGAAGCCGAGCTTCCGCAGGCACCCTCTCTGGAGTGTATTCCGAGCGCCGACCATGCGCAGATCCATGATCTGCTGACGGCGGAGGATGCACAGCCGATTGACCGTTCGGCATTTACGGAGGACTCCGTTGCCGCTTACGAGGAAGCATATCAAAGAGCATCTTCGCTGGATGCGGACTATTTCAGTACTGCAGCAGACCTGACGGATGCGGCAATCAAGCTGCAGCTTGCCGCACAGGAGCTGGAATATCAGGAAAAGCCGCTTGCAATCGCGGTGTCGTGCGAGGGCAGAAAAATCACGGCAGTCTACCCGAAGGGATTTTTCGGACATCTTTTCATGATTCCGCTGCCGACATTCGATGGCTACGAAATCGACCGCATTGAAGGTGCCGCAGCAATTTCCAACGGAATGCTGATCGGCATAACCCATGATGCTTCCGTAACGATCTGTGTAAAACCTGTTTCATAAATTCAAAATAAGAGAGACTGTAATGTGCAGTCTCTCTTTATTTATAAAAAAGTCTTGCTAAATCAGGCATTTCAGGATATAATCAAGAAAATATAATAGACGAGGTGTACGCAAATGGACACATACGATAAACTCAATATGACGATGCTTTGCGATTTTTATGAGCTGACCATGAGTAACGGCTATTTCCGTAACGGAATGAAGGATCGTATCTGCTATTTTGATGTATTCTACCGCAATGTACCCGATGGCGGCGGATTTGCCATTGCAGCGGGTCTGGAGCAGGTAATCGAGTATATCCGTGACCTGCATTTTTCGGAAGAGGATATTGCATATCTGAGAAATCGAAAGCTTTTCAGCGAGGAATTTTTAGAGTATCTCCGTTCCTTCCATTTTACGGGCGATATTTTTGCCGTGCCTGAAGGCACACCGATTTTTCCGAAGGAGCCGATGCTGACCGTGCGTGCGCCGGCAATCGAGGCGCAGCTGATTGAAACGTATATTCTTCTGATTCTCAACCATCAGAGCCTGATCGCAACGAAAGCAAACCGTGTTGTCCGTGCGGCACAGGGTCGCAGAGTGCTGGAATTCGGTTCGCGCAGAGCACAGGGCGCACAGGGCGCAATTCTCGGCGCAAGAGCTGCTTTTATCGGCGGATGCGACGGTACGGCGTGTACGATTTCCGATCAGCTCTACGGTGTTCCGGCAGGCGGCACGATGGCACATTCCTGGGTGCAGATGTTCGATACGGAATATGAAGCTTTTAAGACCTACTGCGAGCTTTATCCGACAAATGCGACATTGCTGGTGGACACCTACAATACGCTCAAAAGCGGCGTTCCCAATGCCATCCGCGCTTTCAACGAAGTGCTGAAGCCCATGGGAATTACCAAATGCGGCATCCGTCTGGACTCCGGTGATATGACCTATCTGACGAAAAAAGCAAGAAAAATGCTGGATGATGCAGGCTGGACGGGCTGCGAAATCTCTGTTTCCAATTCTCTGGATGAATATATCATTCAGGATCTGCTCCGTCAGGGCGCGGAAATCAATATGTTCGGTGTCGGCGAACGCCTGATCACGGCACGCAGCGAGCCGGTTTTCGGCGGCGTATACAAGCTTGTTGCTGTCGAGCATGATGATGGCACGGTCGAGCCGAAAATCAAAATTTCCGAAAATGTCGGAAAAATCACCAATCCGCATTTTAAGAAGCTCTACCGCTTCTACGGCAATGACACAGGAAAGGCGATTGCAGACTATCTGTGTGTTTACGATGAAGAAGTGGATGACAGCAAGGATCTGCTGATTTTCGACCCCGAAGCGACATGGAAGCAGAAAACGGTGTATAACTTCACGGCAAGAGAGCTTCAGGTGCCGATTTTCAAAAACGGCGAGCTTGTCTATCAGATGCCGACACTCAAAGAAATCCGTGACTATTGCCGTGAACAGGTCGATACTCTTTGGGATGAGGTCAAGCGTTTTGACAATCCGCACGCTTACTATGTAGATCTTTCGAAAAAGCTCTGGGATATCAAATATACGCTGCTGAAGAATAACTCCAACGGAGCTTACCATGAAAAATAAATCAAAAGCGTCTGTAATAGCGCTCTGCGGCGTACTTGCGGCGCTGGCAGTTTCCCTCCTGTTTTTGGGAGGCGCGGTCCCTTTTGCCGCGATTGCCTGTCCGGTTCTGGCTTCACTGGTTTTGATTCCCGTCTATACGGAAACCGGGAAAAAATGGAGCGTTCTCTGGTATGCGGCAACGGCAATCCTCGGACTTCTGCTTGCGCCGGATAAAGAGGCGGCGATCCTGTTCGTATTTTTCGGCTACTATCCGATGCTGAAAAAATGGTTTGGACGTCTGCACAGCCCTGCGCTGAAATGGATCATCAAGCTTCTATATGTCAATGCGGCGGTATTTGCCGCTTACAGTCTGATGATCTATGTGTTCCGCATGGATGCTGTTTCAGAAGAACTTGCGCAAATGGAGCGGTATCTGTTGATCGTTCTGCTTGTGCTTGCAAATATCTCCTTTGTAATCTATGATATTCTGATTGACCGGCTTGAAATTTTCTATCATGTCCGGCTTCGCCCGAAACTGAAACTCTGAAAGGAAACAAAAAGAATGAAACGACTGCTTGCCCTGCTGCTTGTTCTGGGACTGGTATGCTCCATGCTTCCGATGATCAGTGCAGCGAAAGAAACAGATTCCGATGATATTTGGGAAACCATTTCTGAAATCGAAAACGAAAAAATCCGCCCGAAGCGCGGAAAATCGGTCACGGCAGAGGACTATGCTGCAATCGTTGACGATGTGATTGCGGCAGTCGAAGCTTCCGATTCCTATAAAGAAGGCACTATCGAGCGCCACGGCAGCTTCTTTTTCTGGGAAACGCTGGACGGCGAGCCGAACGGTTATTCTCCCAAGCTCAGAGCCAGAATGCGCAACGGCGCGATCGCCGATGCCGATCCGGAGGCTTGCAGCGGTATTGAAACGATCAGCTATGCAACCAGAAATGCTCCCAACGCCGTCAATGTTGCGGTGTTCCAGCCGTATTACGGTCTGGATGACAGCTTTACCGCGCAGTATAAGACCGAAGGCGAGAGCGTAGCAAAGGCGACCGGCGGCACCTGCACAACGTACAGAACGACCAATGCAACCATCGATGCCATTGCAGATGCACTGGAAAGCTGCGCTGTCGTTTACTTCGATTCTCACGGTGATACCGATTACGAGAATTACTATGATGAAAATGATTATGTTTCGGAAGCAAACACTTCCTATATCCTGCTGCAAACCAATAGCGGCTTGACAACAGCGGATCAGGCCAAAGTGACCGGTACTTACGGTACATATTATCATGCTTATTATGCAGGCAGCGATGGTTCTATGCGTTGTTACTGTGTTGACGGAACGGCCATTGCCAATCATATGGAAAAATCCGCACCGAATAATATGCTTTGGATGGCGATCTGCCTCGGCATGGCAACGGACGGTCTGAATGCACCGCTTCGCAATAAGGGCGTTGGAGTCGTTTACGGCTACTCGCAGTCTGTCACCTTTTACGGCGACTATTTCTGGGAAGAAAACTTCTGGAACGGTATGAAAAACGGCAAGACTGTTTCTTCCGCAATTTCCACGATGAAAACAACCTGCGGTTCATGGGACTATTCCAAGGAGCTTTATGATCACAACGGCTGGTCAAAGGATTCCGATATGTGCTCCACGATCACGCAGGCAAGGAACAACTATGCCGCATTCCCCATCGTTGTTTCCGCAGAGGATACTTATCCCGGACACGGCAATGTGGATAATCTGCAAACCGTTAAATCCACATGGACGCTGAAGGGCTCGGTCACGCCTACATATACCTTTACCGCCCAGTCTAACAATACGGCATACGGCACTGTTTCCGTTAGCGGAAATGTGATCACACCTTCGCCGAAGACGGGATATGAAGTAAGCGGCTATACCGTCACACCGAACGGTGCGGCAACCGTAACAAAGAGCGGAACAAACTATGTTGTGTCCAATCTGACGGCAAACTGCACGATTACGATCAACTTCACGCAGAAAACCTCGTACACAGTCAGCTTTTCCGTTCCGACCGGCGTGACCTGCGCAGCGCAGAGCTGCTATGCAGGAAGCAGCATCACCCTGCCGACACCGACCGGAAAACCGTCTGCCATGAACAATGCGATTTTCAGCGGTTGGTCTACCGCTTCGGTCAGCAAGACACAGACAAAACCGACCGGTCTTTTTGCAGCCGGAAGCAGCTATGCGCCGCAGAATAATGTGACACTCTATGCTGTTTACAGCTATACGGAGAACGGGAAAACGTACTATGCAACAAATCCGACAGCATGTACGCATACCAGCACCAAAACAGAGCATAAGGATGCGACCTGCACCGAAAGCGGCTATGACCGTACGGTATGTAAAGACTGTGGCGCCGTCATTTCGCAATCTGTCATCAACGCCCTCGGTCATAATTATCAGAACTCGGTAATTGCCCCGACCTGCACGGAAAAGGGTTATGCGCTCCATACCTGCTTGCGCTGCGGCAATTCCTACAAGGATTCCTATACCGCTGCACTCGGACATGACTTCGGCGAATGGACTGTTACAACGGAAGCAACCTGCACAAAGGACGGAAAAGAATCCCGTACCTGTGCTCGCTGCAATTTTGTTGAAACGCAGGTAATTCCGGCAGTCGGACATGAGTATCAAGATGGTGTCTGCATCCACTGTGGCGCAAAGGATCCGAATAATAAACCCGATCCCATCCACTGCAATGGCGGCAAGAACTGTCCGTCCAGACTCTTCTCTGATCTGGATCCGAAGCAGTGGTATCACGAAGGCATCGACTATGCAATCGAAAATGACCTGATGAACGGTGTTGACTTCCGCCGGTTTGACCCGAACGGCAGCCTGACCAGAGCAATGCTGGTTACGATTCTCTACCGCATGGAAAACGAGCCGTATGTGAACTGGAAGGAAAATCCGTTTGACGATGTTCCCTACGGCGCATGGTATACAAACGCTGTTATCTGGGCGGCAAGAGAAGGCATTGTCAACGGCATCAGCGAGACAGAATTTGCACCGGACGAATATATCACCCGTGAGCAGATCGCTGCCATTCTCTACCGTTATGCAGGCTCTCCGAGAGTCCATGGCAATCTGCGCTACTTTATTGATAACTACAGCATCAGCGAATATGCCTATGACGCCATGGTCTGGGCGGTTGACAAGGAAATCATCAACGGCAGCAACAAAATGCTCTGCCCGAAGGATGATGCGACCCGCGCTCAGATTGCAAACATTCTCTATCGCTATATTGTTAACGAATAATTCCGATTTTTCTTCAGACTGACAACCGGGAGGAACGATATGGTAACCACAGATCGTTTTAAGACAATGGAAACATACAAACAACCGGAAATCCAGCCAGATAGTCCGGTTTATATCCATTGCAGCCGCCGTTGTGTGGAGGAATCCACCAATGCGGTGTTCCTCCAGGTACGTCTGGTCAACCGTACCGATGAGCCGATCCGAACGGTGGTGCTGCAAATTGAGGGCTTGAGTGAATATGGCGTTGTGTTATATACGATGCGCGATATGATCCTTGCCGAATGCAACGCAAAACCGCATACGGTATTTGGCGAAAAAAAGATTCTTGCGCTGGAGCATACGCCGGTCCACCGTGTCCGCATCACGGCAGAAAAGGTCATTTATGAGGACGGGATCATCTGGCGCAGACAGCCCGGTCAGAAGCTGGTATCTGCCAAAGAAAAAGGGTGGACCACCTGTGAATGCGGAATGCGCAATCCTCCGGAAGCGGCATACTGTGAGCTGTGCGGCAGACCGATTCAGGAGAAAACAGCGCCTGAAGCAGAAACGGTGCAGACACCGGTCGAGGATTTTCCGGAAATCCAGGTACCGTACATTGAGGAAGCACCGCCTGAAACGTATAAGGGCATGGAACGCCCTGAACCGATTGTCCGGCATTATTACGAGGTCCATAATGTTCCTTCAGAGCATACAGAGGAGGAACATGGCACACCCGGATGGCTGGTCATATTGCTGTGCGTTTTCGGCATCCTTGCACTTGTCGCCGCTGTCGGATTCCTTGCGTATATTTTCATGCAGTATTTGGGGAAAATATAACTGTTATATGTCTTTCCGGCGAAAAAACTGATATTTTATTTAGAAAACCAGTTTACAAATAAATTATTTCGTGGTATAGTATTTCCAATAATAGGATTTAAATTTGCTACGGAAAATGCCGGAATCCTGTTGTTCGGTCACATATAGATGACTTTATCCATCGCTTATTATCCCCAGTTTGAAAAGAAAGTAGGGAAAAGCAATGCCGCAATTTGTACAAACAGAACAGCAAAAGGAACTGATTGCATCTCTGATTCAGGATCTTCCTTCATACCGCAAAAAAATACATATGTCGCAGGCTGAGCTTGGCGATGCCATTGGTAAGAGCCGTCAGAAAATCTCCGAAATGGAACGCGGCACGACTCCGCTTGGATGGGATACATATCTGGCAATTCTCCTCGTTCTCAGTGCACACGGTGTTTTGGAGCCCAGAGGACGCGATGCGGAACGTCTGGCAGCGACAGGCAAACTGATCGGCGGACGTATCCGCCTATAATATAAAAGCAGACCGCGAAGGTAGAGGTTACCTTCGCGGTCTGCTTTTTTGCTTTATTTTTTCTTTTGCGGATGTCCGAACAGCAGCATTCCGATCAGAACAGAGAGCGGAACGGCAAGAATGACACCGATGGAGCTGGACAGCGCCTGGACGATTTCCACAGAGAAGAAGGTGCTGCTCATCAGCTGCGTAAAGGACGGTTCAAGCGAGGAGAGGAAAATCATCAAAACCAGACTGCTGCCGACCAATGCGAGAATCAGCGTATTTGTCATCGTGCCGACCATGTCACGACCGATGTTCATGCCGGACTTGAAAAGCTCCTTGCGGCTCAGATTCGGATTAACGGCGATCAGCTCGTTCATGGCAGAACTGATACTCATCGCAACGTCATTGACAGCGCCGAGGGCGGCAATCAGGATTCCGCCGACCAGAAGATCACCAATCCCCAGACGGCTGTAAAGATCCTGCCCCTGCCGGATCTGCAAAAGCGCTTCAACTGACGGCTCTGCGGTATACATTTTATAGCCGTCAATTCGGGCGATCGCGCAGGCGATCTGCGAAAACAGCATTGCAAACAGAACGCCGGCAAGCGTGCCTAAAATGGCGCAAACCGTTTTTCGGTTAAAACCGTCCAGAATCATAAACTCAACAACGGTGACCAAAGCACAGGTCGCGAAAATGGTGGGGAGTGTAGGTGCGCCGCCTAAAAGCAGGGGAATCAGAACGGTGAAAATACAAAGGATCGTCAGCGCAAGACCGAGCAATGATTTTGCGCCGATTTTACCGCCGACCAGAATGGTGATAACAAGGAAAGCGGCAAGAACGATAATCAAAGGAACGGTGCGGTCATAATCCTGAAGCTGAATGTCATCAAGCTTTCCGTCTGTATAGGAGTAGGAAATCGTAACGCTGTCACCGACTTCAAGAAGGGTGCCGTATAAATAGCTGAGATTATTTGTCACATCGCTGAGAATCTCGCCCTTATGCTCGCCGGAGGTGACCAGAACACGGAGAATCTGCTTCCCGACGGGAATATCCTCCATATCCTGCTGCCCCTGATAGGTTCCGCCGGTAATGGCGATAACCTCACCCTTTTCATAAAAGATACCGGATTGAACAGTGGATTGCGGAATGGACTCTGTTTTTTTCGCCATGCCATAGCCAACGAAAAAGAAGCCTGCACAGGCAATCAGAATTACAATCGCAATGCATCGGGAAAGCGTGAGCTTGCCGGAAACACAAGAGGATTTCTGAAGCTTTTTCTGCGTTGAATCCGGCACAGACGGCGTTTTCAACTCCCTTACAGAAAGGAAGATCAGAATACCTCCGCCGGCAATCGCTGCAAGCATAACAAGGATGGAAAGCACACTGTTCAGGGAGAAAATCAGGCCGACAAGCGAGCCGATAACTGCGATTGCACCAAGAACACAGAAAACATACCAGACCGGTTTTTTAACACAGTTATTTTCCATAAAATACCTCCACGGTATCGTAAGAATTAGATCATTATGGAATATTATAGAAAAAAAGCAGATACCTGTCAAGATTAAGCCAGCGGCGAAAAAACCGGTATGGATAATCAGCAAAATTGACAAAGAGAAAAATGCCTGAAAACACAGCTGTTCGGCACAATTCATACACGGATAATGGACAATATTGACCAAAGATTTCCGCCTTGAATTGTTAAATTGTACAAAAAAAGGCGATACGAAAAAATAGTGCATTTTTGTTGTGGCATTTATCTATTAGTTATGGTATTATTTTATTATCCATTAATGGCATTACTGCGCCCTTTTTACAGAATGCCGAATTTGAACAAGGAGGACCAAGTATGAGAAAGAATCTCAAGAGAGCGGTTTCTGCGATCCTTGTCGTAGTCATGATTCTTGCGATGCTGCCTGTTTTCGCAACAGCTGCTGCATCCGAGACATTTGAAGCTACGCCGATCACAGGTGTTCCCCAGGTTGGTTCCGCTTTTATCATCTATGCACCGAGCGCTTCCGTAGCAATGGGCTCCGAAGCAACAGGCGGCAAGACGACAGGTTTTGATGCATCTGCAAACGAGGAAAATGCAAACCTGCAGATCAGCACCGGTACCGGTCTGTACAAGCTCCAGAAGGCTCCTGCAGCAGATACCTACTATCTGACCTGCGGCGGCAAGTACTATACTGCGACCTCGACCAGCAAGGCGGAATTCACTTCTGCTCCGCAGTCAAAGGGTTCTGTATGGAAGGTTGAAGTCTTAGGAGACGGCTACCGTGTTGCAAACACAGATTTCCTTTATAACGGAAATCCTGCCTGCATCGAAGTTTACGGCGGTTCTTTCAGCCCCTACGGCTTTGATCAGGTCAATGCTGCCATCTATACCATGAAATTCTTTGCTGTCGATGAAGTCCTGACAGATCCGGACGGCGACGGTTTCATCGGTACAAAGCCGGAAGCACAGCCTCTGCCTGTCAGCGGCGATAAGGTTGTTATTTACAACGCTTATTCCGAAGCTGTTTTCGGCAAGCAGACGGCAGATCTGACTGCTCCTTCTGTTGAACCGATCACTTCCTCCGTCAATGACGACGGAACGATCAACGTCGGCAACGGCGGCTACATTTTCACTGTTACTGTCAGCGGCGGCTACTACACCTTCGAAAGCAAGGGCAAGTATCTCGCCTGCAGCGATGCGAAGGATGAAAGCGGCAACAGCACCGAATGTATCTGCTACAATAACACGGAAAGCGACTACACTAAATGGACGCTGGAAGCTGTCACCGGCGGCTACATCATGTACAACAAGGCTGCGAAGTATAAGAACAGCAATGTTGCCATCGAGTATTTCAGCAGCACCTTCAGCGGCTGGACCTACAATGGCTCAGCACATCTGTTCGCAATGAACTTCTACAAGGTCGAAGATTCTTACAATCTCGGCTATGTTCTGAATCCGAAGGCTACTATTACTGCAAATGATGCCTTTGTCGGAATGGATTATGAATTCTCCTTCATTCTGGATGAGCTGACTAAGGTCACCAGCCTGAAGGTTGAATACGATACCGGCGCCGGCTATAAAGAGCTTAAGCCGACGGAAGTTAAGCAATATCATTATGAAGCCTCCATTGCTAAGGAAGTGCTTGCAAATAAGACACAGCTGACGCTTCGTGTTACTGCAAAGAACGAGTATGGCATGGAATACAGCGATACCGTTACCGTTGCAATCAAGGATGAGCCGCTGATTCTCTCGGTTTCTCCGATGCCCAATGCAGCAACAGGCAACAATAAGCGTCCGGAAATTTCTGCTGAGATTTCCAACTGCGGCACCGATCCGAAGGTTACCATGACGCTCGACGGCGCAGCAGTTACGCCGACCGTAACGGCAAGCAAGATTTCCTACAAGCCGGCTGCCAACCTGACGGATAACCGCCATGTTGTTGAGCTGAAGATCGTCAGATCCGATAACAGAAAAACAGAAATGACATGGTCTTTCTTTGTCGGCGAAGCCGGCATGACCCTGTACTTCGGTCAGATCCACTCCCATACCGCGGAGTATTCTGACGGTGCAGGTCAGTTGGAGGATGCTTACGAGCATGCAATGGCTGCTGAGGATGTCGATTTCCTGATCGTCACCGACCACTCCAACTACTTTGATACCACTTCGACTGCAAAGACCAGCAGCTACTACGATCTGAGCAGCCTGACAAAGTCCGGCTCGATCTCCAAGTGGGAAGAGGCAAGAGCAACTGCTGCTAATTATAACGGAATGAGCGACAGCTTCGTTGCAGCATACGGCTACGAAATGACTTGGTCCGGCGGCCCCGGCCATACCAATACCTTTAACACCTACGGTACGGTTTCCCGTAACAACAGCAAGCTCAATGAAAAGACAAATTCTTACGCAGGTATGCACCTGTACAACGATCTGATGGTCAATGCAAACAACGGCCTCGATGTTGACGGCAATACCCTGTATAAGGAAGACGGAACGCCCATCACAGAGGGTGTCCGCACAAAGTACATTGAAGAAGCTCCTGTTGTTTCTCAGTTTAACCACCCCGGCACGACCTTCGGTACGTTTGATGACTTCGCAGGCTATAATCCGCTGCGTGACAGCGTTCTGTGTCTGGTCGAAGTCGGTAACGGCGAAGGTAAGGTCGGTGGCAGCTCCTACTGGCCGAGCTATTCCGAATATGATAAGGCTCTGGCAAAGGGCTGGCATGTTGCTCCGACCAACAACCAGGATAACCACAAGGGTAAGTGGGGCGACTCCAACACCTGCCGTGACGTTATTCTGACTGATGACTTCACAGAAGCCGGTCTGTACGAAGCGATGTCTCAGCGCCGTGTCTACTCCACGGAAGACCAGAACCTCCGTATTTACTACTATCTGAACGACGAGATCATGGGCTCCACCATTGATGTCGGCGATCAGCAGCTTTCCACTGTCGACATTGCCGTATCCGTATCTGATCCGGACGGCGAAAAGCTCGGCAAGGTTGAAATTATCGGTGAAAATGGAATCACGCTGAAGAGCTATAGCGCAGCAGGTTCCACCTTCGAACTGAAGGAAACTCTGAATAACACTGATGCATACTACTACATCAAGGTTACCGAAGCAGACGGTGATATTGCCGTAACGGCTCCGATCTGGATCGGCGAAGCAACTCCGATTACCTGCGACATCAAGACCGATGCAGCACTTTGTGTTGTCGGTCAGTCCGAGAAGATCACCACCACCCTTACCAATGCAACCGAGGGCGATTACACCATTAACCGCATTACCTTTACGCTGGTTGATAAAAACGGTAAGGAAAGCGTTATCCACGAAGAAAGAAAATACGGTTATGCAACCGTACTCGCAGGCGAAAGCTTCACCTTCAGCTTTGACTATAAGCGTACCGTTTCCGGCGAACAGACTATCTATGTTACCTACCGCGGCATGTATGACGACAAGACGTTCTCCTGCCAGGCGAATGTAACCAACAAGGTATTCAAGCCGGAAGAACTGACGAATGTTGCAATCGACAGAGGTCATGATAACTACTACGTTTCCGGTGACTATGCAGGAAGTGTCGGCAGCTTTATTGAGTATGCTGCGCAGAACAACATCCAGGTCAAGTATATTGATGCAGGCAAACTCACCTATGATAATCTGAAGGATTATTCACTGCTCATCTTGACCGTCAACTATGTCAGAAACGTCAGAAAAGCAGTCGATTACACCGATGCGGAAATTGCAGCAATTCAGAAGTATGTTGCAAAGGGCGGCAATGTTATTATCTGCTCCAAGTCCGACCGCGATAATGCGTTTGACAACTGCGCAAATAACAGCAATAGAATTCTGGAAGCAATCGGCGCACATACCAGAGTTGTTAACGGCATCATTGTCGATAACGAGCTGGCAGCGAACGAAAAGTACCGCGTCTACTTCTCGTCCATTGAAAACCTTGATACGCAGCACCGCTTCATGAAGGGTGTCTACACGGCATCTAACGCATTCGGAACCCGTCCGGCGGTAGACAACCAGACCGGCTTCCAGATGTATAACGGCGCACCGATCGAGGTTCTCGATAAGGATAAGGTTCAGGTCCTCGTTAAGGGCTATGACAGCACATGGGGCTCTCACTATGACGGATACTTTACTGCAGCAAACTTCGTTCCTGAGTATGATCCGAGCAACCCGGCAACTACCACAGTCAAGCAGGGCGATGTTAACATCGTAACCTACGAAGATATGCCCGGCGGCGGCTGGGTCATCACCTCCGGCGTTACCTTCCTGTCGAACTACGACATTAAGGAAGATGTTGACTATGTAAACAAGTTCATGGTTCAGAACATCCTGCGTGAACTGTCCGGTGCGGATGAAGATCTCATTATTACTCCGATTTCCGAAGTAAAGAAGGTTCCGGAAGCCCGTTCCGGTGAGCAGTATAACATCGAAGGCTATGTTACTTCGAACGCATCTGCATATGATCAGGATACCGCATTCTTCGATTGTATCTATATCCAGGATAAGTACGGCAACGGCATCAACGCATTCCCTGTTGCAGGCAACTTTGCAATCGGTATGAATGTCCGCGCACACGGTGCAGTAACATACTACTGCGGCGAAATCGAACTGAACCTCAGCTCTGATTATAATGGCTACTGCCGTGTTATCTCTGATAATATCTTCATTGCCCAGCCGAAGGAAGTTGACTGTAAGACAGCAATGTCCGATGCAACGATTGGTAATCTGATGAAGGTCAGAGGTATCGTAACCGGCCTCCACAAGACAGAGGGTGTTATCGATAAGATTTATGTCCGTGACTCTGTCGGTGAAGCATGTCTGTTTATCAACGGCTACATCATGAAGAATTATAAGGGTCTGGATGACCTGAAGATCGGCATGATGGTCTCCGGTGTCGGCATCGGTTCCCGCGACGTCGATGAACAGAGTGTTGTCAGCGCAATCTTCTCCCGTCTGCGTGTCCGTAACCGCAGTGAAATTGAGATTCTGGACGATGAAATCCACAGCGATCTGCTGTTTAAGGACGTAAAGAAAACTGACTGGTTCTTTGATGAAGTCCTCGAAGCAGTTGAACGCGGACTGCTGTTCGGTACATCTACCTCTATCTTCGCTCCGAACGCAACGCTGACTCGTGGCATGGTTGCAACGGTTCTGTACCGTCTGGCGGGCGAACCCAAAAATTCCAGCACTGCTACCTTTGACGATGTTGAGGCTACCGCATGGTATGCTGATGCAGTTGCGTGGGCACAGGGAGCCGGCGTTGTAAATGGTTATGACGATGATACCTTCCGCCCGAATCAGAATGTTTCCCGTCAGGAAATGGCAGTCATGCTTGCAAGATATGCAAAGCTGATTGACGGCATGGATATCAAGGCAAACGATGGATGCCTGAACTTCTTCCTCGACGGCAGCACGGTTCCCGACTGGTCTCATGATGAAGTTGTCTGGGCAGTATCCAACGGCGTTATCAACGGTCTTGACGGAAAGCTCGCTCCGACAAACAACGCAACCCGTGCACAGTTTGCAACAATTATCATCAGATATGTAAGACTCGCTGAAGATCGCTGATTGTTTCAAACAAACGTAAAACCATAATAGAAGCCGGCTGCCGTATCATACGGCAGCCGGTCTTAAAATATATTATTGAGAGTGGAGTTTGGGTAAAGAAAAACACGCTGCAAAAGCAGCGTGCAAAATAAATCAATCCTGAATGTCATCCTGATCGTTTGAGGGCAGCTTTGCAGCGTTAAAGACAGTAAGGAACAAGCCTGCCAAAAATAAAAACAGATTCACAAAACCAAGACCGGCTTCAAATCCGTTCGGTGTCATGAAAAGATTATACAGCAATACCGCAATGCTCAAAAGAAGCAGGCATACGCCGAAAAAGACCTTCAGGATGCTCCAGAAATAGCTCCAATTCATTATCGTTCTCCAATCAAAACGCTTTACGATTTATATACAGCATACGTATTATAATCGCATGACCTGCTATTTGTCAAGAAAAAAGAAGATCACATTTCTTTTGACATATTCGTGCATCGAATAACAAAATTTCACACATAGAAAAAGGAGCTGTAAAAAAACAGTCCAAAAAAAATGACGGTGAGTCTCAATTCGAGGCTCACCGTTAGTTCCTTCAATTATTTACTGCTTGTGGATAACATTTTGCTGTTTTTGCGCACACTAACCGCACCTGTGGAGAAAAATCTCTCCTCAGGTGTTCTTTTTCATCTCCTTATCAGGCTGCCGGCTGCGCTGCCATTCGCTTCAGATGGTATTTATGCAGGTTAAAACCGCAAGATATCAGCCCAAGCTCCAAAAGAACATTGTTTATGCCCCTGCGGTGGATGCGCTTGTACCCTCTGTTCCACTTAATTTCACCGTATACGCCCTCCGCCTGAATGCTTCTGTTCATTCGCAGCAGCGCTCCGTGTGTGGAATTCA
>R26__coassemble_84_pt1 | contig 61082 bp, 56 predicted proteins | sample R26__metabat2_low_PE_037 | metagenome-assembled genome bin R26
GACCGTCATTTCGTGCAGCACCTGCGCGCCGCTGTAGGAAAGCTGGCGCAGCTCGGAATAGGTGGCGCGTTCGATGGTCTTGGGATTTTCTACAATTCTGGGGTCAGCCATCAGAATACCGGAAACGTCCGTCCAGTTTTCATAGACGTCGGCGTTCATGGCGGCAGCGGCGAGAGCGCCGGTAATATCGGAGCCGCCGCGGGTCAGGGTGCGGATCTTGCCGTCAGGCATGATGCCGTAGAAGCCGGGAATGACAGCGCCGCGGTCTTTGATCAGCGCACGCAGTGCAGGGTAGGAGCGCTCCTGATCGACTGTGCCGTCATAGTGGAAGTAGAGCCAGTCGGAAGCGTCGATAAAATCGAAGCCGAGGAAGTCTGCCATCAGGCGTGCGGAGAAATATTCGCCGCGGGAAACCAGCTCTTCGCTGGAAATGCCGGCATCCATCTTTGCTTTCAGCTTGTCAAATTCCGATTCGAGGTCGGTTTTCAGACCGAGCTCATCGCGGATTTCAAGGTAGCGGTCGCGGACGGTCCGGAAAATGCTGTCGTATTCCACGCCGTATTTCATGTGCGCGAAGCACAGATACAGCAGATCGGTGATTTTGTAGTCATCGGAGAACCGCTTGCCTGCCGCGGAAACCACCACGATGCGGCGTGACGGGTCAGACATAACGATGTCGCGGATCTTCCGGTACTGGGCAGCATCCGCCATGGAGGTGCCGCCGAATTTCAATGCTTTTAACATAAGAATCTCCTTCTCAATCTCAGCGCAGGGAGGCGATGAAGCAGCCGGAATCAACGGCTCTTCTCTGCTTTGCCCAGGCGTGAATTTCCGCTACGGATACGGGCTTTGTGATAACGCCGCAGTCAAGAACGCGGTCGGTCTGTGCTTGCAGCCAGCTGTCTGTTCCCTCGGTGCGGACGTAGTAGCTGCGGCAGACGGTGCCGTTATCGACCTTTGCCGCATCCAGACGGTCGGTATAGAAGCAGCGGATGCCGCCGGCGATATCGACACAGTCCTGCAGGACATTATATGCGGTAGGATAGCGACCTGCGCCCTGACCGTAGAAGCTCTGCTTGCCGATGTGCTTACCGACAAGGGAGATGAGATTGTAATTTTCGGGAATTGCGGATTCCGGCATGGAGGACGGAACGAGCGACGGTTCGATAAAGGCGGCAATGCCGTCGTCTGACTTGCGGGATTCTGCAATGAGCTTGCAGGTGCGTCCGAGTGCGCGGAAGGAAACAATATCGGCATGAGTCACATACTCAATGCCCTCGGTGGAAACATCCTTTTCGTCAATGACACAGCCGTAGGCGATATTGGAGGAGATAACGAGCTTGCGGCGTACATCGGCGCCATTGAGATCGTCTGCCGGATTGGCTTCGGCGTAGCCCAGACGCTGCGCTTCCCTGAGAGCGTCTTCAAAGCTGCCGCCGGTGGTGTGCATCGTGTCGAGCATGAAGTTTGTCGTGCCGTTCATAATGCCGCTGATTTCGGTTACCGGCTCCTGCATGACGCAGCGGGTCAGGCTGGTCAGCCAGGGTATGCCGCCGCCTGCAGCCGCCGTGCAGCGCAGAGCAACGCCCTTTTCCTTTGCAAGGGAAACCAGCTCTTTATAATGTGCGGCGATGAGCAGCTTATTTGCAGTAACAACGTTTTTTCCTGCCTTGAGCGCACCGCTGACCCATTCATAGGCAGGATGCAGACCGCCGATGACCTCCACGACGGTGTCAATGCTGCTGTCGGCAAAGATGTCTTCAATATTTTTTACGATGGGGCAGGTGACGTCATCGGGGACGACCAGACTCATCGCGCAGGCGACTTCCATATCCTCACGGCCGCGGATAAAATCATAAACGCCGTAGCCGACGGTTCCCAGTCCCAAAAGTGCAATTTTCATCGGTTTTTTATCTGTCATTTTGAGCACCTCAATCTTACAAGTGTCCGCGAGAGAAAAACACTTGCATTTTCTTGGAAAACAGTATATCATATACATCAGGAAAACGCAAGAAAAAAATACGACAAATTTTTCTGGAAAAACTTCCGTATTTTTCGCAAAAACACAAATGCGCCCATCATAAGCGCATCAGAAATACAAAGATGGCACCCCATCGGAACGGAGAAACGTATGAAATATCAAAGCACAAGAAATGCAGACTTGAAAGCCAGCTCCACGGCGGCAGTGTTAAAGGGACTTGCGCAGGACGGCGGTCTGTTCATTACCCGCGCCTATGAAGGCTTTGACTGGCAGGGAACGCTGCAGCTTGACACCTTCGGCATGGCGGAGAAAATTCTCGGCACGCTGCTGCCGGATTTTGAGGATATGCACGGCTTGGTGCAGCGCGCCTATACCGGAAAATTTGAAACGGATGAGCTGACACCCGTTGTGCGTGTGGGCGAGCGCTATGTTTTAGAGCTGTTCCGCGGACCGACCTCCGCATTTAAGGATGTGGCACTTTCCATGCTGCCGCAGCTTATCACGGCTGCACGCAAGCAGGAGGGAGTTTCCGATGAGATTCTGATTCTCACGGCGACCTCCGGCGATACAGGCAAGGCGGCGCTGGCAGGCTTCTGCGATGTACCCGGCACGAAAATCATCGTTTTCTATCCCGATGCCGGTGTTTCCGCCGTGCAGAAGGCGCAGATGGTCACGCAGGAGGGCGGCAATGTCTGTGTCTGCGCGGTGCGCGGCAATTTTGACGATACCCAGACCGGCGTGAAGCATATTTTCTCCGAAGGTCTGCCGGAAAACTGCGGCGTGCGTCTGTCGTCTGCAAATTCCATCAACATCGGCCGTCTTGCGCCGCAGGTGGTCTATTATTTCAAGGCATATGCCGATCTGATGAAGCAAGGCAGAATTTCTCTGGGCGATAAGGTTGACTATGTCGTTCCCACGGGCAACTTCGGCGATATTTTAGCCGGTTATCTTGCAAAGCGCATGGGTCTGCCGGTCGGCAAGCTGATCTGCGCCTCGAACAGCAACGATGTCCTGACCGATTTCCTGAAAACCGGCACCTATGATCGCCGCAGACCGTTCTATAAGACGATTTCCCCGTCCATGGACATTCTGGTTTCGAGCAACTTAGAGCGCCTGCTGTACCTCTTGTGCGAAAATGAAGCAGAGGTCGCAGGCTATATGAAGCAGCTGAGTGAGGTTGGTGCCTACACCGTTTCGGACGAAATGCTTGCAAAGCTGCATGACGAATTCGGCTGGGGCTGCTGTGACGATGAAAAGACGAAGCAGACCATCGGCAGGGTCTGGAAGGAATACGGCTACCTGATGGATACGCATACGGCAGTCGCGTGGAACGTGGCAGAGGGCTATCAGAGCGATGCACCGGTCGTGGTGCTGTCCACGGCATCTCCGTATAAATTCCCGGCGGCAGTGCTTTCCGCCATCGGCGGCAACACGGATGGCGATGAATTTACCATCATGGAGCGCCTGCATGAAATGACGAACGTCCCCGTACCGCAGGGACTTGCCACGCTGCGTCAGAAGCAGGTACGCCATACGGACGTCATTGACCGCGAGGAAATGCAGAAGTACGTGCAGGACAAAGCCGCTGCGTGGAATCAATAAAGCCGTTGCGTGGAATCAATAAAGCCGCGGACTTCCTGCTATTGCTTCCTCGCAATGACATCAAGTGAAGCGCCTTGTTCATGTCATTCTGAGGGAGCAGAGCGACCGAAGAATCTTTCAGGTATCAATACAGCAAAGATTCTTCGCTGCGCTCAGAATGACAATATCGTAAATTATCGCATACGGCAGCAGAAAAAATCACGGAGCATCCTTTGCACAAGGATGCTCCGTGCTGCATATTAACCTTCCGGTACAGCGGCAGTTTCTTCCGTTGCGGCAGTTTCCGCATTCAGGTTGACCGTAAAGGTGAGCCAGTCGAACAGGCTGATCTTGGTGTAGTCAAATCGGAGCGGATATTCTGCGCACAGGTCATCCACACGCTGGCTGAGCTGCTCGTTCATCAGCTGCTCTTTTGTGGATTCCATCCAGCCCTGCGTATCGGTCTGACCGACAAAGAACATGATATGGTAGCCGTAGGAGGTCTTGACGATACCGCTGTCGCCGTATTCGCGGCTCGGATCGAAAGCCCAGTCGGAGAATTCTTCGACCATGTCATCGGTATCAAAGTTTTCGTACAGACCGCCGGTGGTGTTGGAGCCGCCGTCGGTAGAGTTTTCGTTTGCAAGCTCGGCGAAGTTATCCTCAGTGGGATCCTTTTCCCACTGCGCATAGATTTCGTTTGCCTTTTCCTCGGCAGCTGCCCATGCTTCCTCGGAAAATTCGCCGGTTTCGGCATCCTTTTCGCCCTCGGGTGCGATCAGAATGTGGCGGACGGAAACGTTGTTGACCTTGAGGATGCGGTTTGCTTCCATTTCCTCGGCGTGCTCGTCATAGTAAGCGGAAATGGCATCGTCGGTGAGGGCTTTTTCTACCTCGTCCTGAATCAGCTGATACTGATAGTTATGTGCAAGACATTCTTTTACATAGTCAACGTAGGTGTCCAGCGTAATGCCGGTGCCGTAGTAAAGCTGAATATAGGAATCGACATCGGTGTAGCCTGCTTCGGCGGCAGCCTGTGCAATGGAGCCTTCCGGGCTGGTGAAGTCATCAATGACCTTCTGATCTTCTTCGGAAATGGTGTAGCCGTTTGCATAAGCGGCCTGTGCAAGCGCATAATTCACGCCCTTGATGGAGACGGCGGATTTCAGGAACATCTGCTCCCAGCTCAGACCGTCCTCCATAGAAGGCTGTGCGGACAGGGGTTGTGTGTAATCCAGACCGAACATGGAGGCATAGCTGCCGTACTGCTGCATGAAGTTGGTGAACTCGTTCCAGTACCAGATCTGCAGATCGCTGTTGGTCATGGCAGGATTGCCGTCACGGTCAATGGCAATGACGGTCATCATGTTGTCGTCAAACGGGGTAGCTTCAGGAACGGAGTAGGAAGTCTGTTCAGTAACCTCATTCAGACCGTAAGCGCCGAATTTATCAAAGATCGGCTCACCGCTGCCGCGCTGCAGGGCGAGCTTAACAGCAAAGAAGCAGCAGGCGCTGATGGCAGCGATTGCGATCACGCTGACGATCACGGTGATGAGAATACGCTTTTTGTTCTTGTTTACGGGTTTGACCTCTTCGGAGATTTCTTCTGCCATTGCAGGCGCATCTTCGGAAGCTTCCTCGACGATTTCAGCAGATTCCGTATCTTCGGGCAGCTCCTCGGAAACAACCTCCGCATCTTCGGAAACAGCTTCGTCAACGACAGCGTCTGCAGCCTCGTCAACATCGGCGGTTTCTGCAGCTTCGTCAGCAGACTGCTCTGCATTCCCGGTTTCTTCGCTGTCAGCTTCTTCGGCAGCGGTTTCGGTATCTTCCGCGGTCTTACGGTCTTTCAGGCAAAGAACGATGATAGAAACGACCAGCGGAGAGAGAATGCCCAGGAAGAAAAAGCCCCAGAAGGAGCGCCCCTTACTTTTTGCAAGGAAGCCCGGAAGCAATGCCCACACGACGGAGATGACGATTGCCGCGCCGAGAAGAATCAGCACCGGGCCGGGATTTGAAAAAAATGTAACCATAATTCCTCCGTATACAATAGATATAAGGAAATTATAACGCACAGAAAGCAGAATTGCAACGGGAGAATTCGATGTTTTAATTTTGTTTACAACCTCGGTTGACAATTTTGCGGAAAACGGATATGTTAAAAGAAAAAAGGAGGCTGATACGATGGTACAGCATATAGTCATGTGGAAATTCAAGGAAGGAACGCAGGCACAGGCAGACGAATTTTTAACGAAGCTTGCCGCGCTGGACGGCGTGATCGAGTGCATTCGTTTCATGTCGGTCAGACGCAGCGCCGTAGCGAACAGCGCCTATGATGCGGTTCTGGTGTCCCATTTTGATACGATCGAGGATGTAGAGCGCTATAAGAACGATCCGCGGCATCTGGCAGTGGCGGCGATCTGCAAGGAAATTCGCACCGAACGCTGCGCGATCGATACCGAGCTGTGAAGCAGTGGTGCGTGTATATTCTGCGGTGCGGTGACGGCACGCTCTATACGGGCATGACGGACGATTTTCCGCACCGTCTGCAGATGCATCGCAGCGGGAAGGGCGCAAAATACACCCGTGGACGTGCACCGATCGAGCCGGTCTATCTGGAGTCTGTTGACGACCGCTCGGCAGCACTTCGGCGCGAATGGGAGATCAAGCAGCTATCCCGTGCAGAAAAGCTGTGCCTGATCGAAAGCGCACCGTTTTCGGAAGAATGATGCGATAGCGCGCATAGCGTAAAACCTCACTCTCGTGGAATTGCGAGCCGATTGCAAATCGGCGTGGCAATCCTATGCTCCCCCCCTGTTGTTCTGAGTGGATGTCTGTGACCGAAGAGCCTTTCCGGTATCGAAGGCAAAAGGATTCCCACGCTCGCAATGCTCGCTCGGAATGACAAAGAGGAAGCTGCAGGCAAACGGAAATCGCCCTCGTTTCTGTCATTGCGAGCCGATTGCAAATCGGCGTGGCAATCTTTCTTTTTCGATCTGCGAAACGGACATTTCCGCAGGCAGGCGACTTGACAAACGGGTTTTCCGGTGCTATGCTTTTTGTAACCGCATAAATAACCTTCTTCGGGGTGCCGGAGGCTTCCGGCTGAGATTGGGCAACAGCGCCCTGACCCGCGAACCTGATACGGATCATGCCGTCGTAGGGAAAGATGTGAAAGAAATTCCGCGTGCTTTCCGGGAACGGTTAGCAGTGCGGAATTTCTATTTTTTCGGAGGTTTTTATGAACAAAAATCTGAAGCTGCGGCGCATCATTGAATGTGCCATTTTCATCGCCATCGGCACAGTGCTGAGCGTGCTCTCGTTTGAAAGCGTTTGGGCGCTCGGCGGCAGCATCACCATCGGCTCGATGGTTCCGCTGGTATTCATTGCCCACCGTCACGGAACAAAATGGGGCTTGGGCGCTGCAACGGTCTACGGCGTTGTGCAGATGCTGCTCGGCATGAGCAATGTCATGTACGGCGAGAACTTCTGGCAGGTTGCAGCCATCATCGCGCTTGACTATGTGGTTGCCTACGGCGTGATCGGTCTTGCCGCAATGTTTGACCGCGTTATCAAAAATCAGCCGGTCGCCATTGCGCTTGGTGTCATTGTGGTTGTTGCGCTGCGTTTCGGCTGCCACTTCCTCAGCGGCTGGATCATCTGGGACGCACTCTGGCCGAACGAGCTGGGCTGGGCATCTCCCTACTATTCTCTGATTTACAATGCCGGCTACATGGTGCCGGAGCTGATCATCACGCTGGTGCTGTCTGTCGGTCTGTATTTCCCGCTGAAGAAATACTATTACGGCAAGGATCTGGAGCGCTGAGGCTTTACATCCGCAGTAAAATGGTATAAAATAAGACCGGTATCGAAAGGTACCGGTCTTATTATTATGGAGGAATGGGAATGAACTGTTTACGATGCGGCAGAGAAATTTCGGACGATCTGACATTTTGCGACGAATGTGCGAAAACCGTCAGTCAGCCGCTGAAGGAATCCCCCTATTTGAATACACAGATCATTTTGCCGACCAGAAAGAAAAATATCAAGGCGGTGCAGACAAAGAGCGGGAAAAAGCCTGATCGGAAGAACGAAAAGGCTGAGCCGAAAACGCACCGTGCATTGACGGGCTTTTTGGCGGTGCTGTGCATACTGGTGCTGGCGTTTGGACTGGTGGTATCGCTGCTGTATCTCCAGCTCCGAAATGAGCGGGTCGAGGTGCTGGCAAAGGCAGATGCCGTTGCGCAGCACAACAGCATTTTGGCAGAGCGTATCGAATTTGTCAACAAGAGTGTCGTGCTGATCGAGTCGGACGGAGAAAAGTATTATCATTGCATCGACTGCCCGTCCATCGACCTGGAAAAATGTGAGGTGCTTCGCCTGACCACGGTACAGATGCGCGGATATAAGCCGTGTCCGGACTGTCATTGACGGAGGGCGTGGCAATGAATAAGCATACAGGAGGAAAAACAGACTGGCCGGTGCAGATCACGACCTGCCTTGCAGCAGGCGGTATCGCAACGGCGGTCATCATGTGCTTTCTGATCGGCTTCGGATTGCATACGGTGGTAGGCAAGGAGGCGCTGTATGTCGGCGCATCGCTGCTGCTGATCAATCTGTTCGTAATCCGTCGGAGGGAAGTGCAGCTTGAGGCCGGTATGACGGTGATTTTGCGGCGAATCCACTTTGTGTTTGTCTGGATGTGGCGAATCGGCGCGGCGCTGCTTTTGATCGCGCTGGTGCTGGGAATCTGCCGTGTCGGCTTCGGCAAGCTGTGGGTGAAGCTGCCGTGTCTGATCGGAACGATTCTTCTGCCGCTCGGCTGGCTCGGCAATCTGATTACTTTTGACCGCCGCCGAAAAGCCTCGGAGATTGCGAAAAGTAAAATGTGAAAGAATGCATCTGTTTTTTGAAGAACAGATGCATTCTTCCCTTTTTTCTGCGCGGCTGTCTCACATTGTCATTCTGAGTGCAGCGAAGAATCTTTCCGGTATCGAAGGCAAAAAGATTCCCACGCTCGCTTTGCTCGCTCGGAATGACATAGAAGAAACTGCAAATAAACGAAAGTCGCCTTCGTTTCTGTCATTGCGAGCCGATTGTAAATCGGCGTGGCAATCTTTTTCCTATCCTTCGGTGCGAAGATCCTTCGCTATGCTCAGGATGACAAAATCGGGAATTACCGCAAGCGGCAGGAGACAAGCCCCTGCCCTACAGGGAGATACGAAAAACGCCCGTTCTTTGTTACAAGAACGGACGTTACATTTATTTCTTCGTAAAACGGTCAAAGAATTTCTTGCGCTTGGGATAGCTGTTTTCGTTTTCGTCCAGCTTTTTCAGAGCCTCTCTCTGCTCACGGCTGAGCTTGGTCGGCGTTTCGACCACCACGGTGACGAACTGATCGCCGCGGTTTTTGCTGCCGACATAGGGAATGCCCTTGCCGCGCAGACGGAAGGTCGTGCCGGTCTGGGTGCCTTCGGAGATCGAATAGCGCACCTTGCCGTCGAGGGTCGGGACCTCCAGCTCTGCGCCGAGTGCCGCCTGCATGAAGGAGATCGGCATTTCGCAGTAAACGCTCTGTCCCTGACGGGTAAAGATCGGATGCGGACGGACAAGCACGGTGACCATCAGATCGCCGCTCGGACCGCCGTTTGCGCCCACGCAGCCCTCTCCGCGCACGCGAAGGGTCTGACCGTCATCAATGCCGGCAGGGAATTTAACGCGTGTTTTGAAATTGCGGCGTACCTTGCCCTTACCGCGGCAGCGTGTGCAGGGAGTTTTGATGACCTTGCCGGTACCGCGGCAATCCGGACAGGCGCTGTCGGACTGCATGACCATGCCCATGAAATTCTGCTGTGTGCGGACGGTGCCGCGGCCGTTGCAGCGCATACAGGTAGCGGTTTCCGTGCCGGGCTCTGCGCCGCTGCCGCTGCATCGGTCGCAGTTTTCAATGCGGTTGGCGGAGATTTCCTTTTCCGTGCCGAAGGCGGCCTCTTCAAAGGTGATCTCAACGCGCTGACCGACATCCTCGCCTCTGGCAGGTGCATTTGGACTGCGGCGTGAAGAACGTCCGCCGCCGAAGAAGCTGCCGAACAGGTCGCCTAAATCGCCGAAATCGCCGAAATCGCCGAAGCCGCCGCCGAACGGATTACCGCCGCCGGCACCGCCTGCTCCGAAATTCGGGTCAACGCCGGCAAAACCGAACTGGTCATAGCGCGCACGCTTGTCGGGGTCGGAAAGGACCTCGTTTGCCTCGTTGATCTCCTTGAATTTCTGCTCTGCATCCGGCTCGTGGTTGACGTCGGGATGATATTGCGCCGCCATTTTGCGGTAGGCGCGTTTGATATCGGCATCGGACGCATCCTTTTTTACGCCCAGAACCTCATAATAATCTCGTTTGTTTTCGTTTGCCATCGGTTAAATCCACCCACTTTTTTGGGAGTATGTAGCTGACCCTGATAGTCAGCGGAACACAGGCGGTAACATTTGTTGCCGCCTGTGTAGAAAATGTTTGTGAAATCAGTTGACTTCTTCAAAGTCGGCATCGACAACACCGTCGTCGTTCGGAGCCTGACCGCCGAAGCCTGCGCCGCCGTTGGGATCGCCTGCAGCAGCGCCGGGGTTCTGCTTGTAGAGCTTTTCGGAAACAGCGTAGAATGCCTTCTCAACTGCATCGGTAGCAGCCTTGATCGCTTCAATGTCGCTGCCCTTGTTCTTTTCCTTCAGGTCTGCAACTGCGGATTCGATGCTTGCCTTGTCGCTTGCGTCGATCTTGTCGCCCAGCTCGCCGAGGGTCTTTTCGGTCTTATAGATGACCTGATCGGCAGCGTTGTGGGTGTCGACCTCGTCCTTACGGGCCTTGTCTTCTGCGGCGAACTGCTCAGCTTCCTTGACCGCCTTGTCGATGTCTTCCTTGGACAGGTTGGACGAAGCGGTGATGGTGATGTTCTGTTCCTTGCCGGTGCCGAGGTCCTTTGCGGAAACATTGACGATACCGTTGGCGTCGATGTCGAAGGAAACTTCGATCTGCGGGACACCGCGCGGAGCCGGAGCAATGCCGTCGAGGTGGAACTTGCCGAGGGTCTTATTGTAAGCAGCCATCTCACGCTCGCCCTGCAGGACGTGGATCTCAACAGAGGTCTGACCGTCAGCGGCGGTGGAGAAGATCTGGCTCTTCTTGGTGGGGATGGTGGTGTTGCGGTCGATCAGACGGGTGAAGACACCGCCCATAGTTTCCAGACCGAGGGACAGCGGGGTAACATCAAGCAGCAGCAGACCCTTGACATCGCCGCCGAGAACGCCGCCCTGAATGGCAGCGCCGACTGCAACGCATTCGTCGGGGTTGATGCCCTTGAAGCCGTCCTTGCCGGTGATGGTCTTAACAGCTTCCTGAACAGCGGGGATTCTGGAGGAGCCGCCGACGAGCAGGACCTTGCTGATGTCGCTTGCCTTGACGCCTGCGTCAGCCATAGCCTGACGGACAGGGGTCAGCGTTGCTTCGACCAGATGTGCCGTCAGCTCATTGAACTTTGCACGGGTCAGGGTGACATCGAGATGCTTCGGACCGGTAGCGTCAGCCGTGATATACGGCAGGTTGATGGAAGAGGTTGTCACGCCGGACAGCTCGATCTTTGCCTTTTCGGCAGCTTCCTTCAGACGCTGCATAGCGCCCTTGTCGGAAGAAAGGTCGATGCCCTCTGCCTTCTTGAATTCGGCTACGAGGTAGTCCATGATGCACTTGTCGAAATCGTCGCCGCCGAGGGTGGTGTTGCCGTTGGTGGCAAGCACTTCGATAACGCCGTCGCCGATGTCGAGGATGGAAACGTCGAAGGTGCCGCCGCCGAGGTCATAAACCATGATCTTCTGCTCGGCTTCCTTGTCCACGCCGTATGCCAGAGCGGCAGCGGTCGGTTCGTTGATGATACGCTTGACTTCCAGACCGGCGATCTTGCCTGCGTCCTTGGTAGCCTGACGCTGTGCATCGTTGAAGTATGCAGGAACAGTGATAACAGCTTCCGTGACGGCGCTGCCCAGATAAGCCTCTGCGTCAGCCTTCAGCTTCTGCAGGATCATTGCGGAGATTTCCTGCGGCGTAAATTTCTTGCCGTCGATGGCAACGCGGTAATCGCTGCCCATGTGGCGCTTGATAGAAGCGATGGTGCGGTCGGCGTTGGTAACCGCCTGACGCTTTGCGACCTGACCTACCATGCGTTCGCCGGTCTTGGAGAATGCGACGACGGACGGCGTGGTGCGGTTGCCTTCTGCATTTGCGATAACGACGGGCTCGCCGCCTTCCATAACAGCGACACAAGAGTTGGTCGTGCCAAGATCAATACCGATAATTTTTTCCATAATGTGATTTCCTCCTATAGTTAAGTGAATTGTTTACAGATTTAGTTTGCCACTTTTACCATGGCGAAGCGGATGACCTTGTCACCCATAGTGAAGCCGTTCTGGAAGACCTCAGCAATGACGTTTTCGCCGAGGGCTTCATCGTCAATATGCATCACGGCGTTGTGCTTTTCGGGGTCGAACGGCTCTCCGGCAGCGCCGAAGGCCTTGATTCCGAGACCGTCCATGATTTTTTTCAGCTCGGTCATCGTCATTTCCACGCCCTTGCGGAACGCTTCGTCCGAGGTTTCCGTCTTGAGCGCCCGTTCCAGATTATCATAAACGGGCAGAAGCTTTTTGGCGGTGTCGGCGACGGCATCGTGATAGATGGCGTCCTTTTCGCGCTGAGAGCGCTTGCGGAAATTATCGTATTCCGCTGCCAGACGCAAATACTGTTCATGCTCCTGCGCCTGTGCCTGCTGTGCTTTTTCCAGCGCAGAGGGCTCAGAGTTTACTTCTTCTTTTATTTCTTCTGCCTTTTCGGTTTCGACTGTTTCAACAGCTTCCTCCACCGGCTTTTTCTTTTTACCCAACGGTTATTCCTCCTTCTTCGCTTCGGGCAGCTCCGGCTTTCCGAACATTCTGCCGAGCCCTTCTGCAAAGTAGCTTAATCTTGCGGTGATCTGTGCATAATCCATACGCTGCGGACCGACCACGCCGATCATGCCCTGCATTCCCTCGCCGATGTCGAAACGCGTCATGACAACGGAGGTGTTTTTCAGCTCCTGCGCGACATTTTCCGGACCGACCAGAATCTGAACGGGGCTGTTCGTGTCGAGCTTTGCAGGCAGATTGGAAATGGCGTCCTCATCGAGCGCACCTAAAATTTCCTGTGCGCGGTTTAGATCCTGATATTCCGGCTGTCCGAGCAGACGGTTCTGTCCGGTCAGATAAACCTCGGAACGGTGGCAGGAGTCGAGCACGTGTACGGCGAAATCTACGATAATCGGAACGAGGCTTGCCGCTGCACCTGCGCTGCGGGTCACGCGGTCGATCAGCTCCGGCGTAAAGCCGTCTGCCGGAAGCTCTGTCAGGCTGGCGTTCAGCACCGCGCCGAGCAGCTTCAAATCGGTTTCGTTCACGTCTAACGGCAGCTTGATCAGTTTATTTTTCACCGTTTCATCCGTTGTCATTACGATCAGAATGAAACTGCCCTGATCTGCCGGAAGAATTTCAAACCGGCGTACCTTTACGCTTTCGGTGTGCGAGGTCATCGCGTAAGCAGGAAGATTTGTCAGCTGAGATACCAGCTTGCCGACCTTGCTCATCGTGCGGTCAAATTCCTGCATCCGCAGCTCCATCGCCTGATTGATCGACTGTGTTTCGTCCACGCTCAGGCGGTAGTCCTGCATCAGACGGTCAATGTAGAAGCGGTAGCCGGCAGGGCTCGGAATGCGGCCTGCAGAGGTGTGCGGCTGCTCCAGAAAACCCAGATTGGTCAGCTCCGCCATTTCATTGCGGATGGTGGCAGAGGAAAAGTCCATGTCCGGAAGCGCGGCAATGGTTTTCGAGCCGACAGGCTCAGCCGAACGGATATACAGATCGACAATCGCTTTCAGAATCCGCTGCTTGCGTTCGGATAATTCCATGTTCCTTCCTCCTTTAGCACTCATTACCTCTGAGTGCTAAGCTAACTATACAACCGGTTAGCACTTTTGTCAATAGGGTGCTAAAAAAATATTGTGAATATTTTGTAACCTTTTTCCGGGAAATTCGACAAAGACGAAAGGAAAAGAAAAATATATGGGGTACAGCTTTGCCCGTACCCCATATATGGTTTATTTATTAATTATAGTGACATAAACGCCAAAAGATGATCCGTCCTTTGTCGAAACAATGAAAGAATCTGCTTTGTCGTCGCTCTGAATGTCGATCACGTCCAATACATCACTCTCGTTTATCAGATCGAAAAGAACATCTTTGAAATAGTTAAGATCCATGCTGCAGCCTCCCACGTCAAAAAGGCACGCACCGAAGTGCGTGCCCGAAAAACACACGACTCCAATTGCTGCAGCACAATCTTACTTCCTACACATAGGCGCATGAAGCCGGAGCGTGTGTTTTTACCGTGAAAAACACACACCTATAGGTGTAGAAAGATTTATTTGATTGTGCTGCAAAATTATTATAACATAGTTTTCGGGAATTATCAAGATTTGATGATACTTAAGATGCAACAGGGCAGAAGCTTTATGAGAATTCTCCCATTCTTGTCATTGCGAGACCAGTGTGCACACTGGTCGTGGCAATCTTCGTTTTCAATTTACCGTTTTGCCTAAACGATACGGACAGATTGCCACGGAAGCTGACGCATCCTCGCAATGACAGGAACGAAGGCGGTTTCTTCTCCGTTTCCTCTGTCATTCTGAGGGAGCATAGCGACCGAAGAATCTTTCCGCTATATTCTCTGTCATTGCGAGCGAACGAAGTGAGCGTGGCAATCCGTCCGTATCGAATAAGCGACGCAGTATTTGAAAGACAGATTGCCACGACCGGTCTGCGGACCGGTCTCGCAATGACAAGCATGACAAAAAGCGATTTCCTATCTTTTCAATTCGGAAAAGGTATGATATAATAATGTATCAATCTTTGCACATTCGCCGCATTTTATGCACAGGAGCTGTGCGGTGCGATTTCACTAATATAAAAAGGAACACAACCTATGACGGATTTAAGCCATATTCGTAATTTTTCCATCGTTGCGCATATCGACCACGGCAAGTCCACGCTGGCAGACCGCCTGCTTGAGGAATGCAACACCATCGACAAGCGCGAAATGGAGGATCAGATTCTCGATTCGATGGACTTGGAGCGTGAGCGCGGCATTACCATCAAGGCGCGCGCGGTCAAGCTCAATTATACTGCCGATGACGGCGAGACCTATGTGTTAAACCTCATTGACACGCCGGGTCACGTGGACTTCAACTATGAGGTTTCGCGTTCTTTAGCGGCGTGTGAGGGCGCGGTGCTGGTCGTCGATGCTTCGCAGGGCATTGAGGCGCAGACCCTTGCCAACACCTATCTTGCAGTCGATGCAGGATTGGAGGTCGTTCCGGTCATCAATAAAATCGACCTGCCTGCCGCCCGTCCGGAGGAGGTCAAGCACGAAATCGAGGATGTTATCGGACTTCCGGCGCTGGATGCGCCCGAAATTTCCGCGAAAAACGGCATCAACATCCGCTCTGTACTGGAAGCGGTCGTAGCCGGAATCCCTGCGCCGACAGGCGATCGGGAAGCACCGGTGCAGGCGCTCATTTTCGACAGCCAGTATGATTCCTACCGCGGCGTCATTGTCTATCTGCGTGTGAAAAACGGCGTACTGCGTCCGGGCATGGATGTAAAAATGATGGCGACGGGCGCACAGTATAAAATCGTCGAGGTCGGCACGCTTTCCCCCACGGGGATGAATCCGACCGATGCGCTGGGTGCAGGAGAGGTCGGCTACCTGACGGCATCGATCAAGACCGTTGCCGATACGCGTGTGGGCGATACCATCACAGGCGTGGAAAATCCGTGTGCCGAGCCGCTTCCGGGCTATAAGGCAGTGCAGCCGATGGTCTATTCCGGTGTCTATCCTGCTGACGGCAGCAAATACGGCGACCTGCGCGATGCGCTGGAAAAGCTCAAGCTGAACGATGCTTCCATGTCCTATACGCAGGAAAATTCCATCGCGCTCGGCTTTGGCTTCCGCTGCGGATTTTTGGGACTTCTGCATATGGAGATCATCATGGAGCGGTTGGAGCGCGAGTATAATCTCGACCTCATCACCACCGCGCCGAACGTCGTCTACCGCATAACGAAGATAAACGGCGAAACGATCGAGGTCTATACGCCGCTGAACTATCCCGACCCGATGGAGATCGCCACCTGTGAAGAACCGTTCGTCAAGGCGAGCATCATCACGCCGCCGGACTATGTCGGAAACATCATGGACCTGTGTCAGCAGCGGCGCGGCGAATACCGCGACATGACCTATCTGGATGAAAGCCGTGTCGAGCTGCGCTATTTCATGCCGCTCAACGAAATTATCTATGATTTCTTCGATGCGCTCAAATCGAGAACGCGCGGCTACGGCTCTTTAGATTATGAAATGGACGGCTACCGCGAAAGTAAGCTCGTCAAGCTCGACATCATGCTCAACGGCGAGGTCGTCGATGCGCTGTCATTTATCCTGTTTTCGGACAATGCCTACAGCCGCGCCAGAAGGATCTGCGAAAAGCTGAAGGAGAATATTCCGCGTCAGATGTTTGAAATTCCGGTGCAGGCGGCCATCGGCGGCAAGATCATTGCGCGTGAAACCATCAAGGCGCTGCGTAAGGATGTGCTTGCCAAGTGCTACGGCGGCGATATTACGCGAAAGAAAAAGCTGCTGGAAAAGCAGAAGGAAGGCAAAAAGCGCATGAGAACGTTCGGTACGGTGTCTGTGCCGTCCGAGGCGTTCATGGCTGTGCTGAAAATGGACGAATGAAACAGGTCACGATTTATACCGACGGCGCCTGCTCGGGCAATCCCGGACCGGGCGGCTGGGGCGCGATTTTGGAATACAACGGCGTGGAGAAGGAGCTTTCCGGCGGTGAACGGGATACGACCAACAACCGCATGGAGCTTAGCGGCGTGATTTTTGCGCTGAAAGCATTGAAAGAGCCGTGCGCGGTGGAGCTTTATACCGATTCCAAGTACGTTTTTGATGCAGTCGATAAGCGCTGGGTCTACGGATGGCGCGCACGCGGCTGGCGCAAGGCGGATAAGAAGCCTGCGCTCAATGTCGATCTGTGGGAGCAGCTCCTGCCGCTTCTGGAAAAGCACACGGTGCATTGGAACTGGGTCAAGGGTCATGCCGAAAATGAAAAAAACAACCGCTGTGATAAGTTAGCGGTTGCGGAAAGTCAGAAATACAGGTGATAGAATGTTTTATGCAATTTTAGTTCTCATTGCGGCAGGCGTTGTCGCGTTAGACCAGTGGACGAAGGCACTGACGCTTTCAGCCGATGCAGCAGGCAGCCTGCCGACGGACAGCTTTCTCGGCATTTTCCGCATCACGCACGTGGAAAACCGCGGCGCGATCTACGGCATTTTGCAGGGACAGACATGGCTGTTCGTTCTGGTGATGGTGCTGTTTATTGTCATCATCGGCATTGTCATCTGGCGCAAATGGGTCACAAAGAAATTTGAATGGATCTGCCTTGCGTTCATTGCAGGCGGCGGTGTGGGCAATCTGATCGACCGCGCCTTCCGCGGCGGCAGCGTGACGGACATGATCGAATTTTCGTTCGTAAAATTCCCCGTGTTCAATGTGGCGGACTGCTTTATCACAGTCGGCTGTGCAGCGCTGCTGCTCTATGTCATTTTCTTTGACCGCGAAAAGAAGAAAGAGCTGCCGGAGAAAAGCGGCGAAAACGAATAAAGAATTGTCGGAAAAACCCGACAGAAAAAACGCATCGCAGGAAAGCTGAAAATTCCTGCGATGCGTTTTTTCAGTTGTTTTATTTTGTGGGGAGTGCTTCAAAGCGGTAGCCCATTTCCTGTGCAAGCTCCGCAGCCTCCGTGCCGGGGTAGGTGTGGACGGTGACCTTTTCCTTGTTGCCGAACGGCGCAACATAGGTCGGGCTGCCATCGGGCTGCGTGTTATAGACCGAGACCGGATGGAACAGCGGATTGAGAATATAAAGATCTGTCAGGCCGCAGGTGTCGACATAGCCCTCCTCGCGGAAATTACTCTTTGCGCAGAACGCTTCATCGGACATAGAATAAATCTGCATCGGAAGCACAAGTGTTTTCAGGCTTGCACAGCCGTCAAATGCAGAGGTACCGATATATGACATTCCCAGAGGGAATTCCACGGTTTCCAAAGAGGTGCAGTTGCGGAAGAAGCCGGACGGAAGAGATTTCATGCCGATCGGCAGCTTCACATCCGTCAGGGAGGTGCAGCCTTCAACGACAGCTCCGATCGCAGGGGTGCCGCCGTAGAAATATGTTGTAAACAGGGTGTCCGGGAAAACGATTTTTTTCAGACCGGTGCAGTCCTTGAAGGCATCAAGAATTTGGCACAGTCCGTCCGGAAGCACGACCTCCTCCAATGCGGTGCAGCCGGAAAATGCTTCGGTTTGGATGCTCAGATATTTTTGCGGCCAGCGGATGTTTTTCAAGGAAGTGCAGTTTTTGAAGGCTTCTTCGTCGATGTAGGTAACGCTGTCCGGCATTTCCGCTGTTTCCAGATTCGGATAGCCGCGGAACGCTGCAACACCGATTCCGATAATGCCGTTGAGAATTCTGACAGTCTTTACACTGTCAGCGTATTTGTCCCACGGCATGTCATAGGTCGCCTGCTGTGTAGCGCTCGACGGTGTGCTGCTTGCCGGAATTCTTGATTTATCACCCGAAAAAACCAGTGTGCCGTCAGAGAAAAATGCCCAATGCAATGAATCGTCAAGGCTTCCGCTATCCTCCGCACCGGTCGGGTCAAGCGGGACATACTGTTCGATCGGGTCGGTTTTTTGGATGAAGCGCACCAAAATGGCGGAAACCTGCGCACGGGTTGCACTGCCCTGCGGGTCAAGCAGGAGCGCACCGTTTATTTTTGTGCCGCCAATAAAGCCCTCGGCAACGCACCATTGCATCGCATCCTTTGCCCACGAGCTGACCTTGGCGCTGTCTGCAAAGCTGCCAAGCTCGGCGCGGGCAGAGGTGTCGATACCGTTGCTGTTTGCGTAGCGGTAGAGGATTGCCGCCATCTGTTCGCGTGTTATTTTTCCGTCGGGGGCGAATTTTCCGCCGCCGACACCGTCAACGATGTGATTATTTGCCGCCCATGCCACAGCATCGGTGTACCACTGTCCCGCCTTGACATCGGAGAAGGTGTTTTTGCCCTCTGCGGGAGAGCCTGCGTAGCGCCATAGCACGGTAACGAGCATGGCACGGGTCATGGTATCGTTCGGGTTAAAGCGGTTTTGGCTGACGCCCTTGAACAGACCGCGCAGCACGGCTTCCTTGACGGATGCAAAGTACCACGCATCGCGCGGCAGATCGTGCAGATAGTTAAAGGTCAAAGAGTTCGAATCGGTTTCTTCAATTTTTGAGGTGTAGCAGTCCGGACAGTAGCACAGCGTTGCTCCTTCTAAATTTTCGCTCGGATTGCGCAGAAGCGTCTGCACGGCAGCAGAATGCCCGTCCTTATTTACGCAGACTTCAACATCAATATAGGTGTCTTCGATGTGGCTGTCTGACGGGTCAATGTCAAGCGTTCCCCATCCATAACCGGTAGGCTCAACAACCAAAAGGCCGTTGTATTCATATTTTTTTGCCGGCATATCGCCCCAAGCATTTAAATCGTCGAGGTGGGTCACGATGGCAGGCTCATGCTTGATGTAATAATAGGAAATTTCGCTGCCGTCAGAGCAAATCTTGTTCACGCGCTTGCCGTTTTCGTCAACAAGGTAATAGCCGGTGGCATAGATATCGAAGTCGACAACATCAATGTATTCGGCAAAGGCAGTGCCTGCGACGATGTTGTAGCTTCCGTTGGCGGAAATCACGGTGCAGGTCACCACGGTGTAGGTGCCATAGGCGGCGTTTGCGGTGTCCCAGTAGACGTGATCTTCAAACATACCTGCTTCATTAGTAAAACTGCCGATCAGCGTTTCCACGGGCTTTCCGGTGGTCTGTTTCCCCTTGAAGATCAGCACGGCATAGTCCTGACCGGTTTTTCCGGTTTGATAGCGGATGAGAGGCAAACCTATACGGTTGCCCTTTGTTGCCGCAAGACCTTCCATCAGAGGAGCAGGCGTAACAAGGTTGTCCTCCAACGGAGCGCGCACGGCGTGAGCAGGTGTGTCGGATGGCTCATCTTCGGGAGCGGGGAGCTCCTGATAGCCATGTTCCTGTGCATAATCCAGACCCTGCTGAATTGCTGCTTCGTCAATGACCGGACGGTCGGTTTCCGGCTCCTGCGCGGAAATGCCTGTCGGCAGAAATGCGCACAGCATGGCAAGGATCAAAAGAACGGAGGTCATTCGTTTCATAATCAGCACTCCTTTGATACAGTGGATAAGTCTACCTTATCATGGAGGACTACATTTGTCAACAATGTGTTTTACTTTTGTAGAAGTGGACAAAAATCCCATAAAAATTATTTCTCTTTGACGGGTGCAGGGAAACATGATATACTAAAAAGAAACAGGAGGTGTGCATATGCAGGTGACAGCGGAAACCGCCGGTGAGCGGTTGGATGTATTCCTTGCCGAGAAGCTGGAGCTGACGCGCAGCGCGGTCCAGAAGCTGTTGGAGCAGGGTGCGGTCACCTGTCACGGCGCACCGGTAAAGAAAAATGCAAAGACCGTCAGCGGCGCGGCATATGATGTCACGCTGCCGGAGGTCAAAGAGGTCGCCATCGAGGCGCAGGACATTCCGCTGGACGTGGTGTTCGAGGATGCGGATGTTTTAGTTGTGAACAAGCCGAAGGGACTGGTCGTGCATCCGGCGGCAGGGCATGAGGACGGCACGCTGGTCAATGCGCTGCTGCATCATTGCGGTGACAGCCTTTCGGGCATCAACGGCGAAAAGCGTCCCGGCATCGTCCACCGTATCGACATGGATACGAGCGGACTTCTGATCGTGGCGAAGAACGATTTTGCCCACCAATCGCTTTCCGACCAGCTCAAGGATCATTCTCTGCGCCGCACCTATGAATGTATCGTGCGCGGCGGTTTTCAGGAGGATTCCGGCACGGTCGATGCCCCCATCGGGCGGCATCCGGTCGACCGCAAGCGCATGGCGGTCACGGAGAAAAACAGCCGCGAAGCCGTCACCCATTGGGAGGTTGTGGAGCGTTACGGGCAGTATACGCATCTGCGCTGCCGTCTGGAAACCGGACGGACGCACCAGATCCGCGTGCATATGGCGTATATCAACCATCCGATTGCAGGCGATATGCTTTACGGCATAAAAAAGCCGGAGCTGGGACTGACGAGCCAGTGCCTGCACGCCCAAGCCCTCACCTTTGTGCATCCGCGCACGGGGGAGGAAATTACCGTTTCCTGTGAGCTTCCGGAGGAATTCCGGAACGCTCTTGCAATACTGAAAAAATCAAAATAGGAGGAATCCCATTATGACACCCTACGAAAAGTTACAGCGCTGCCTCGCGTGCGTACGCGAAAAAACCGATTTTGTTCCCGATGTCGCACTCATTCTCGGCTCCGGTCTCGGCGCACTTGCCGATGAAATTGATGCCGTAGCCACCGTCGACTACCATGACATTGAAGGCTTCCCCGTATCCACCGTCGCAGGTCATAAGGGTCGCTTTGTCTTCGGCTATTTCAACGATGTCAAGGTCGTCATCATGCAGGGCCGTGTCCACTATTACGAAGGCTACTCCATGCAGGACGTTCTGCTGCCCACCCGTCTGATGCGTCTGATGGGCGCAAAGGTGCTGTTTCTGACGAACGCAGCCGGCGGCATCAACAAGAGCTTCCATGTCGGTGACTTTATGATTATCCGCGACCATATCATGAGCTTCTTCCCGAATCCGCTGATCGGCGCAAACATCGAAGAGCTCGGTCCGCGCTTCCCCGATATGAGCCATTGCTATGATCCCGAGCTGAGCGAAACCATCAAGGCAACTGCAAAGCGTCTGGATATCGGCGTGCAGGAAGGCGTATACTGCCAGCTGACCGGACCCACATATGAAACCCCGGCAGAGATCAAGATGATCGGCATGATGGGCGGCGACAGCGTCGGTATGTCCACAGCCTGTGAAGCAGCCGCCGGTAACCATGCCGGAATGCGTGTTTGCGGCATTTCCTGCATTACCAATCTGGCAGCGGGCATCTCTCCCGTACCGCTGAGCCATCAGGAGGTTTTCGACACCGCCAACCGCGTTGCTCCCTTCTTCCGTCAGCTCGTCAAGGAGAGCATCATTGCCATCGGTGAGGGTCTGAAATAATGAGCGTGGAAGCGGTCACCCATGCGGTCAATGTCCGTCTGGGTGATGATGAGCGGAGCATCGTGGTCTTAGATCAGACGCTCCTGCCGAATGAAACGAAATATCTGACGCTGACCACGGCGGAAACGATGTGGGAAGCGATTTTCTCTCTGCGTGTACGCGGCGCACCGTGTATCGGTATTTTTGCCGCGTACGCCATGGCGGTGCTTGCAAAGGAAATTCCGGACGCGGATTTTGACGGCTTTTACCGCGAATATACCCGTCTTTCGGACTATCTCAATTCCTCCCGTCCCACGGCGGTCAATTTAGGCTGTATGCTCCGGCGTATGGACGGCGTGGTGCAGGCAAACCGCGCACAAAGCCGTGAAACGCTGCTTGCCGCGCTGATCAAAGAGGCAAAGGCGATTCACGAGGAAGACATGGAAATGTGCCGGAAGATTTCCGAGTACGGTCTGTCGCTGTTAAAAGACGGCGATAACGTCATCACGCACTGCAACGCAGGTCCGCTTGCAACGTCGCGTTACGGTACGGCGCAGGGACCGTTCTACCTTGCAAAGGAAAAGGGCATGAACATCCACGTCTGGGTGGATGAGACCCGTCCGCTTTTGCAGGGTGCGCGCCTGACAAGCTATGAGCTGACCAGGGCAGGCGTTGACTGCACGCTGATTTGCGATAATATGGCGAATATTGTCATGAAGCAGGGCAAGGTGCAGGCGGTGTTCTTCGGCTGTGACCGCATTGCAAGAAACGGCGACGTTGCCAATAAAATCGGCTCATCCGGTCTTGCGGTGCTTGCCAATTACTATGGCATTCCGGTCTATTCTCTCGGACCGTCCACCACGATCGACTTTGACTGTCCTGACGGCGACCATATCCCCATCGAGGAGCGCAACCCCGAGGAGATCAAGACGCTGCACTATGCAAAGTCCATGGCGCTTCCCGAGGTCAAATGCTATAATCCTGCCTTTGACGTGACCGACCACAGCCTGCTTGCCGGTATCGTGACCGAGCGCGGCATTGTCCGTCCGCCGTTTGCCGAGAATTTTGCCAAGCTGTTTCCGGAGGCGATGAACAAGTGAGATATACCTCTCATAAGGAAGCGAAGGCTGCCATTTTGGAGACCGGACGCAGACTTTATCAGCGTGCCTTTGTCGCCGCGAATGACGGCAATATCTCCGCACGCATGGCAGACGGCACCATCTGGGCAACGCCAACGGGTGTATCCAAGGGCTTTATGACGGAGGATATGCTGGTGCGTCTTTCGCCGGACGGCGAAGTGCTGGAGGGTACATGGAAGGTGTCAAGCGAGATTGCCATGCACCTTGCCATCTATCGGGAAAATCCCGACTTAGGCGGTGTCGTCCATGCGCACAGTCCTGCCGCGACAGCCTTTGCCACGCAGGGACGCGATTTTGATATTGCCATTTCTCTGGAAACGGCGGTGCAGCTCGGCGTAATTCCATGCGCACCCTATGCCGTGACCGGATCGCCGAAGCTTGCCGAAAATGCCGCAAAATACTGCAAGGAATTTAACGGCTGTTTTCTGGAGCATCACGGCGCGGTAACATGGGGCGCGGATGTCATGCAGGCGCTCTTCCGCACGGAATGTCTGGAGCATACGGTCATCATGTATGAGCATATGCGCGCGCTGGGCGAGGTCCGGCTTCTGACGCAGGCGCAGCTTAGCGAGCTGGAAGCCGTCCGTCAGAAATTCGGCATCACCACCGGCGGCCACCCGAAGGGCAGAAAATAATCCTGCCATAGTGTAAAGAAATACCGAAAAATCCATATACGGTTGTGTGAGGTAGATAGAATGAAAGCACTTCAGGAATTACCCGCCGGTTATAACGAAATTTATCGGTTAAACCTTCAAAGGGATAAAAAGACGGCATTATTTGTCAATATTTTTTCTCTGATCATTGCAGTAGCGATGTTTGTTCCGATGATCTTTATTGTTCCACTTTCTTCTCTGTTCTCCTTTATTGAAAACATGATGACAGAGAAGCTCGTTCGGATCCTTGTTCTGATCGGAGCGGGAATTGCCTATATATTCCTGCATGAGCTGGTCCACGGCATTACAATGAAAGCATATGGGACGAAGAAGGTAAAATACGGATATACGGGACTGTATGCATTTGCAGGTAGTGACGATTATTATGACAAAAAAAGCTATATTGTGATCGCTTTAGCTCCGATCGTTGTTTTTCTGGTCGTGTTTGCGGTACTCAGTTTCATCGTTCCACTCGAATGGTTTTGGGTCGTATATTTTTTGCAAATCTGTAATGTATCAGGCGCGGCCGGAGACCTTTTTGTAACGTTCAAGTTTTCCAAGATGCCGAAAGACATTCTGGTAAAAGACAGCGGCGTTGAAATGACGGTATACGCAAAACAGTAAATACAAAAACAGAGGAACGGACAATCCTGTCTGTTCCTCTGCTTTTTATTATTTTGTAGGGCAGGGGCTTATCTCCTGCCTTTTACCGTTACGAAAAAATCCTCTGTCTTTGTGGTGCGAGCAAGCCCGCACCCTACGAAGACCGTCATATTATTGTGTAGGGCAGGGGCTTGCTCCTGCCTTTTATGTTTTATAACCGTTCTGCCAATCCTGTCATTGCGAGACCAGTCCGCAGACTGGTCGTGGCAATCTTTCCGTATCGAATTTGCGACGCACTCTCTTTCTCTCAATCATTCCGCGTCGAGCGTTTCCGAAAGCTCCAGACCGGGGTTGCGGCGAATGGTAAAGTCGATAGCCCAGAAGCTGGAGAAGACGAGCAGCTTGTGACCGCGATAATCCTCCAAAAGCTCTGCATCGGACGAGAGGTTGAGATCCTTCTCATCCACAGGCGATTTCTGAATGAATCGCAGGACTTCATAGGGCAGATTTTCCATCCGCAGCTCCACGCCGTATTCCGAAAGCATACGGTAGCGGAAAACGTCGAACTGCAGCGTGCCGACAACGCCGACGATGACTTCCTCCATGCCGGTGTTCGGCACCTTGAAAATCTGGATGGCGCCCTCCTGTGCGATCTGCTCCGTGCCCTTGACAAACTGCTTGCGCTTCATCGTGTCCTTCGGACTGACGCGGCAGAAATGCTCGGGGGCGAATGTCGGGATGCCGGAGAAGCGGAATTTTTTGCCCGGCGTGCAGACAGTATCGCCGATGGAGAAGATGCCGGGGTCAAACACGCCGATGATGTCGCCGGCGTAGGCTTCGTCAATGATTTCGCGCTCCTGCGCCATCATCTGCTGCGGCTGGCTCAAACGCATTTTCTTGTTGCCCTGCACGTGGTAAATTTCCGCTTCGCGCTCATACTTGCCCGAGCAGATGCGCATAAAGGCAAGACGGTCGCGATGTGCCTTGTTCATATTCGCCTGAATTTTGAAAACGAAGGCGGAAAAATCGGGGCTGAAGGTGTCGATCTCGCCGCAGTCTGCCACTCTGGGCAGGGGCGGCGGCGTCATCTGCAAAAACGCCTCCAGAAACGGCTCAACGCCGAAGTTGGTCAGGGCGCTTCCGAAGAACACGGGGCTGAGCTCGCCCTTGCGGACCTCTTCCATATCGAATTCACGACCGGCACCGAGCAGCTCCACGTCATCACGCAGCTGCTGCCAGCGTTTTTCACCGATGTGGTCGGCAACTGCCGGATCGTCCAGCGCGATTTCGAGCTTTTCAGCGCGGTTTTTGCCGGAAACGCCGGAGAAGAAATTGATCTGCTGCTTGCGGCGGTCGTAAACGCCTTGAAATTTCTTGCCGCAGCCGATCGGCCAGTTGACGGCGTAGGTTTCAATGCCCAGCTCACGCTCCACCTCGTCAAGCAGGTCAAACGGATCCTTTGCCTCGCGGTCGAGCTTGTTGATAAAGGTAAAAATCGGGATGTGGCGCATCGCGCAGACCTTGAAAAGCTTGCGTGTCTGCGGCTCAACGCCCTTTGCGCCGTCGATGACCATGACTGCGCTGTCAGCAGCCATCAGCGTGCGGTAGGTATCCTCGGAAAAGTCCTGATGTCCCGGGGTATCGAGAATGTTGATGCAGAAGCCGTCATACTGGAACTGCATGACGGAGCTGGTCACGGAGATACCGCGCTGCTTTTCAATTTCCATCCAGTCGGAAACGGCAGCGCGTGCATTTTTCTTGCCCTTAACGGCACCTGCCTGTGCAATGGCACCGCCGTAGAGCAGGAATTTTTCGGTTAAGGTTGTTTTGCCGGCGTCAGGGTGCGAGATGATCGCAAAGGTTCTGCGCCGGTTGATTTCCTGTTGTAAGGTTGACATGATCATTCCTCCATAATAAATAATAGTGTGTCGAAAACAATCGGTGTCAACTAAAACGGAGCATATTTTTTCATGGAGCGTTCCTCCGAAGCTTAAAATGTCAGTTACCTGAGGTAGCATACCACAAAAAGGAAATAAAAACAAGCACATACCGCAGTTTGCGCGGAAAAACGTGCAAATCGGTTGCAAAGCGGCAGGGAAGCTGATATAATAAATACAATTTTTAGAGCGGAGGAAAATCCATGCACAATCTGATAACCCTATCGGAAACGGTTGCGGAAACCGTATCTCAGACCGCGCAGCAGCAACAGGCAGCGGCAGGCAGCGACAGCTTAGACAGTATGCTCAGTATGCTCCTGCTCGTTATGATGCTCGGCGTCGGCATCTATTGCATTTATACCTATATCCGTCTGCGCAGGGAATGCAGCCTGTTCCCGAATAAATTTCTCTATCCCGGCAACTGCAAGCCGGAGGAATGTGTCGATGTAGACGGCTTTATCAACTACATTCTGCCCAGAGTTTTGATTTTCGGTATTGCAATTCTCCTTTGCGGCGCAGCATACGGCTTGCTGGAAATCGTCTGGAAGATCAACCATATTGCGATCAATATTGGCTCCATGGTCCTGCCGCTTGCCATTTTCGGCTGGTATATCTATGTGCAGCGCAAGGCTGCGGATCTGTTCTGGTAAGATGAAGATTGTCATTTTAGAGGGCTATGCCTCCAATCCCGGCGATTTAAGCTGGGAAGCGTTCGGGCAGCTCGGCGAGCTGACGGTCTATGACCGTACCGCGCCGGAAGAGGTCATCGAGCGGATAAAGGACGCGGAAATCATCCTGATCAATAAAACGCAGCTCGGCGCGGATGTGTTTGCGCAGTGTCCGAAGCTGCGGTATATCGGCGTTCTGGCAACGGGCTATAATGTTGTGGATATTCACGCGGCAAGGGCGCACGGTGTCACGGTCTGTAATGTGCCCGGCTATTCCACGCAGGCAGTGGCGCAGATGACCTTTGCGCTGCTTTTGGAAATTACGCAGCAGGTTGGTCTGCATTCGGCGGCGGTATTTTCCGGCGCATGGCAGAGCAATCCGGATTTCTGCTTCTGGCGCAAGCCGCTGACGGAGCTTGCCGGAAAAACGATGGGACTGATCGGCTACGGCGCGATCGGGCAGGCGGTCGGTGCAATCGCACAGGCATTCGGCATGAAGCTGCTTGTCACGGCAAGGCATGAAAAGCCGGTGCCGGAGGGCGCGGCGTTTGTCGATCTGAACACCCTTTTAGCGCAGTCGGATGTTGTGTCGCTGCACTGTCCGCAGACAGCGGAGAATCTGCATATGATCGATAAAAATGCGATCGGGCAGATGAAGCAGGGTGCGATTTTGCTCAACACAGCACGCGGCGGTCTGATCGATGAACAGGCAGTCGCAGATGCGCTCAGGAGCGGAAAGCTCTGTGCATTCGGCGCGGATGTGGTTTCCAAAGAGCCGATTTCGGCGGAGAATCCCCTCCTGAAAGCGCCCAACTGCTTCCTCACGCCGCATATCGCGTGGGCGCCGAAGGAAACGCGAATCCGTCTGCATGACATCGCGGTGGAAAACCTGCGTGCTTTCCTTGCAGGCAAGCCGCAAGATGTAGTCAATTAAAAAGCAAACACCTTGTGACGCGCGTCACAAGGTGTTTCAGCGTGTCGAAAAACCCTTTTCGACACGCTGACAGGCTGCCAAAAAGTTCGGAAGACAAGCAACTCCCATCCGTCGGCGTACATAGGTACGGTAGGATGGGAGTTGCGCAGTAAGTCAAAATCCTTGTGAAACAAGTACTTTGGGAATCAAAAATGTTTGAAAAAGCTTTCAATACGGAATGCCGTATAATTATCGCTTTTTCCAAAAATATTTGGCTGATTTTGACGGTTACGGACTTTTTTGACAGTCTGCAAACACCTTGTGATGTATGTCACAAGGTGTTTTGTACTGTTAGGCGTGTCATTCCACACGGGAAAAAGCGGCCCCGCTTATGTCATTGCGAGCAGCGCAAGCTGCGTGGCAATCTGTCACTTTCAATCATTGCATCGCTTTTTCGATGCGGAAGGATTCCCACGACCAGTCTGCGGACTGGTCTCGGAATGACACAGAAAGAAGCCTGTTCCGTTTTTATAGGGCAGGGGCTTGCTCCTGCCAATCAGTTATTTGCTTTTAACCGATCCAGCGTGGCGCGAAGGACAGCAGGCGCCTGCGCAGGGTCAGTTATATCGGCAACTGCCTTTTCCATCGGGCAGGGACCGTCGCCCTTGCGGTTGATGATAAAATCGGTCAGAACGCCGTAAGAAACCGCGATGCCTGCCTGTTCCAAAAGCGTTTTTGCCGTGACGGACATCACTTCGCCGTAAACCGCACGAATGCCGCAGAAAATCACGAGCAGAGCGGCGGCTTTCCCGATAATCTTGTCGGCACAGACAGTGCCTTTCAGGTTTTCTCCGCTTTCAATGCGGATCAGCAGCGGCGCGATACCGTTTTGCCGGCTGGTCAGAGCGCGGTCGCGGTCACAGATCACACAAGTGTAGCCGTCACGCTGCAGAAGTCTAATGGCTCTTGAAAGTAACTGCTCCATCATTCTCTGCACAGATAGAAGGCAAGCTGTGCAGTCGTATCGTTGAGCGCACAGAGCATCAGATAGTTGCCGGAGCCGTCCTGCCAGGTGAAGGTGCCGCTACTGTCGGAGGGCTCACCGTAACTGGTAGTGAGGGCGGATTTCCAGCTTTCGATGATCGCGGAAGGACCTTCGTCAGCCGAAGCGGTACAGGAAACGCGGACCGAGTCCTCACTGAAGGAGAACTGCACCTGAGAGAAGGTCATGCCGTCCATCGCAACATCGTTGTAAACGTAGTAGGTGGTATCGCCTGCAGCGAAATCAAAGTCGGGGTCACGTCCCTCTGCCGCTTTTACATCCTCCAGCGTGACCTTGCGGCTGAAAAGACCCTTGTAGTTGATACCGCTGTCTTCCGCAGCCTCGTTAGCGGCGTCGGTTTCATCGGCAGCGGCGTCGGTTTCTTCGGAAAAGGCATTGGTTTCATCGGCAGCGGCAAAGGGGGGTGGAGCGCCGTCATCTGCGCCGCAGGCAGCAAACAGGCAGACGGTCAGGACAATGCAAAGAAGTAAAGCAAAGATTTTTTTCATTTTGAGGAACCTCCAAAATAATCATTCGGGAAACAGCGTTTGCAGTCTGTTTCTGAGAAGCTGGGCGCACAGACCGGTAAAAGCGCCGGTCACGATACCGCACAGCAAAAGGACGGCAAGATAAATCAGCAGCGAAGGCGTTCCGGTCACGGCAACGGCAACAGCCATCTGCCCGATATTGTGGGCGATACCGCCGATCACGCCGGAAACCCAAAGCTGATTTTTTTTAAGGACGCGAAAAACGAGCGCCATGCACAGGAAGCTGAGCAGACCTCCGGCGAGGGAGTAGAGCATCGCCATGCCCTGTCCGGTGATGAGGTTGCCGAGAACGATGCGAATCAGGACGATGGCAAGCGTTTCCTTCCAGCCGAGGACGGCAAGGGCAAAAACGGTGACGATGTTGGAAAGTCCGAGCTTCAGACCGGGGATGGGAAGCGGCAGCGGGATCTGTGCTTCCAGAACGAAGATCGTCAGCGCGATGGCGGTCAGGAGCGCGCATAGCGCAAGTCTTCTGGCACGCAAGCGATCACCTCCCGAAAAGACGTTCGTTCAGATGCTTCGAGGAAAAGGCGAAGAACAGGGCAACGCCGAGCGTGAGCAAAACGGCGGCCTCACCGATCGCCACATAGAGCATATTCAGCCAGAGCGGAAGCTCGCCGATAAAGAAGGTCAGCTCCCAGCCGATGAGCAATCCGTTGCAGACGGCAGGCATCAGCAGCGACAGCAGCGGCAGAGAGCCGATACGGACACTCCGAAGCAGGTACATCAGCGTAGCTGCAAGCAAGGTAGCGCCGCTTCCGATCAGAAAATCCAGCGGTAAAGAACCGGCGCTGATGAGGTTGAACAGCAGGCAGCCGAGCGTCAGACCGGGGATGGCTGCCGGCGTAAATACGGCAAAAACGCAAAGCGCCTCAGAGGCACGGAACTGAATGGCAAGGGAGGTGCTTCCGGGTAAAAGAAGATTTTGCAGCAGCGTCAGAACGACATAAAGCGCAGCCAGAATGGCGGCATGGGTCAGCATACGGACATTTGCTTTCATTAAAATAACTCCTTAGTTTTGTTTTTCGACAGGATGGTTCCGAACTGTCGGCAGGGGATGTAACGTATTTTACAAAAAAGACGAAAATTCGTCAAGTAAGATTATTTGAACAGGAAAAACAGAAGCAGCAGATGCGCCGGATAGAACAGATAGAAGCCGAGCTGAACGGCTTTTTTTGCAGCGGGAGATTCCGGAAGCTTTCCGCGATTGCCGTTGTAGAGGAAAATGAACACAAGGGAAAGCAGGGAAAACAGCTGAAGAAGCTCCCATCGGGACGGCGCAGGATAAGACAGATCTCTTCCCCGGATCAGATTCAGAAGCAGAAAGCCGAGCGCCGTAATATATTTATAGTAGACAGAAACGAGCATTCCGAAAAAGTTCAGAATGAAATTTCTGTCAAAGAGATAAAATACCATAGCAAGGAGAATTCCCTTTGCGCCGTAGTCGGAGGTAAGCAGTCCGAAATAATACAAAGAGAAAACTGCCACGGTGGGCAAAAAGGAAACGTATTTTGTAATCCGGTTTTTCCGCAGCGCATCGGTCGCCCAGACGGTAAGCAGCGCAAGCAGCAGCGTGAAAAAGACGTTGAGCTTGCCGAAGATATCGCCGTGGTGGAACAGGAGCGCGAACGGCACCTGAGAAATCACGGCAAAAAGGAGCAGCCGCAGGGCATAACGCAGACGGCTTGACGTATGGCGGAAGCCGTTGACGATCAGAAAAACATAGAGCGGAAAAGCGATGCGCCCGATCCAGCGCAGCGGCTCAAGGAACGGATATTTTCCTGCAAGCAGGTAGCCGAGATGGTCGAGCAGCATACAGATGCTTGCAATGATACGCAGCGCAAGTGCAGACATGGCATTCGCCTCCTTATAAATCTCATTATAGCGCAATCATGGAAAGAAAGCAATCCGCCAAAAATATTGGGAAAAGCAGGAATTCGCAGGGGAAAATGGGCACGGAATTTGTGCATAACGCCGTATTTTGTCGAAAGCGCGAGAGAATGCTTGACATTGTCGGAAACGGTAAATAACATTATAATTGGGGAAAGATGGAAATCCCCTTATAATCAATAAGAAACGGAGAATATCGCATGGAAGTGGTATTTGCTGCTCTGGAGCTGATCGGCGGCCTTGCGTTCTTCCTCTACGGCATGAATGTCATGTCCGGAGGACTGGGCAAATTAGCCGGCGGAAAGCTGGAGCGTTCTCTGAAAAAAGCAACGGCAAATCCCGTGTTTGGCATGGGACTGGGCGCAGGCATAACGATTGCCATTCAGTCCTCCTCTGCCATGACGGTCATGCTGGTCGGTCTTGTCAACTCGGGTCTGATGGGCTTTGATCAGACGATCAACGTCATTTTCGGCTCCAATGTCGGCACGACGCTGACAAACTGGATTTTGACGCTGACCGGTGTTGACGGAGATGGCTGGCTGTCGCTGCTGAAGCCGGAAAATTTCTCGCCGGTCGTTGCCATCATCGGTATCGGCATGATCATGATATCGAAAAAGACGCGCAAGCAGGATCTGGGCAAGATTCTGGTCGGCTTTGCCGTTCTGATGTACGGCATGACCTTTATGTCCGGCGCAATGAACGGTCTGCGTGAGAACGAAGGCTTCAAATCCATGCTCACCGCCTTTGATAATCCGATCATCGCGGTGCTGCTTTCCACCGTATTTACCGGTGTCATTCAGTCCTCTGCGGCAACGATCGGTATCGTGCAGGCGCTGACGCTGACCGGACAGATTTCGTATGCTTCAGCCATACCGCTGGTTTTGGGCGCGAACATCGGCACCTGTGCGACCGCACTTCTGTCCTCCATGGGCGTTTCCAGAGAGGCAAAAAAGGTCTCCGTTGTGCATATTACCATCAAGATCATCGGCACGCTCGTCTGTCTGCCGGCGTTCTACGGACTCAATGCACTTATCGGCTTCTCGTTTATGGATGCCAATCCCGGCTACCCCGGCATTGCGATGATCCATACGGTGTTCAATGTGGTCAATACCGCAATTCTCTTCCCGTTCCAAAAGCAGTTGGTTGCATTTGCAAATCTGATCGTCCGTCCGACCAGGAAGGGCGAAACGGCATTTTTGGATGAGCGTCTGATCTCCACGCCCTCCGTCGCGGTCAACGAAGCGATGGTGCAGACGAAGAAGATGGCAGAGCTTGCAAAGTCCACGCTGGTTTCCGCATTAAAGCTGATGAAGAATTTCAATCAGAAGGAAGCAGATCAGATTCTTGCAGCCGAGGAGCAGATCGATGTTTATGAGGATAAGCTCGGCACATTCTTAGTCAAGCTGTCCACGCGCTCTATGTCGGATGCCGACTCCAAGCATGTTTCTCTGATGCTGCACAGCATCGGTGATTTTGAGCGTTTGGGCGACCATGCGGTCAATCTGGTCAAAACGGCGCAGGAAATGCACGACAAGCAGATCAGCTTCTCCGGCGAGGCGCAGGACGAGCTGAAAAATATGAGCGAAGCGCTTTACGAAATTCTGGACAATACGGTGGATGCGTTTATTAAGAATGACACACTGCTTGCCACCCATGTTGAGCCGCTTGAGCAGGTCATTGATGTACTGATCTCGCGTTCCAAGAGCGCCCATATCGACCGTCTGCAGGCAGGCAAATGCACCATTCAGACCGGCTTTGTGCTGTCAGATCTGCTGACGAATTACGAACGAATTTCCGACCATTGCTCCAATATTGCCGTAGCGGTGATCGAAACCGGTGTCGGCAGCTTTGACACGCACGCCTATCTCAATGATATTAAGACCGGCGGCAGCCGCGAATTTGTCCGCGATTATCACAGCTATGCGGAAAAGTACCATGTAGAATAAACAACCCCCCGGCGAAGTGATATGTGATATGCTCCCTTCATGATTGACAGTGTTTTTTATTTCACCGTCTCTCATAAAGGGAGCATATCAGTTCAAAATCCGCCGGGGGTCTTGTATAGGTTAAAAGCTGTCGTATTCACGCCGCCGGTTGATAAACCAGAAAATACCGCCGACAATCAGCAGCAGGACGACTGCGCCGCCGACTGCCCAAAGGACCCATGTGATTGCTTCGGAATGGTCATTTCTGTCAGCGGAGCTGACGATAAAATCAGAATCGCTGCGGGCATGGGTTTTGGTGTCGTCATCGCCGGTAAAGACACCGGCTTCCAGCTCGATGGTGTCGCAAAGCAGATCGTTTAATTCGGCAAGTATTTCATCGCCGCCGGCTGCTTCGGAAACAAAGACGACCAGAAGATAATTTTCCGGCGCGTTGATCTGACCGACATCGCAGATCATGCCGTCTTCTTTTCCGTAAACGTGGGTGACGTGGTAGGCGTTGGAGTAGGAGGCGATACCGTTATCCTCCTGCGCAAGTCCGTAATTCTGCATCATATCGGCAAATTGCTCCGGATGCTTGTAGATGGCGAGGAGGCAGTTCATCAGGAAAGCGGCGCTGTAGGCATTACCGCCCAGATACGAATCCGGCAGGGTGGAGGGATTGAGCTGACCGAAGCGCTCGTTGATGAGCAGTTTATATTGCTGCAGATCGCCGAGGTTGTCACGCATCTGTGCAGAAACCTCCGCATCATGCTCGAGAATGCTGCGATAACGGCATTGATCGAGATCCATGCCGCCGATGGTGTATTTCCAATCGGGGTCGGTAACCGGCGCCTGATAGGCACCCTTTGCTTCCTGCTCGTAGTAATACATATTCAGCGGCAGCGTCCAGACCTCACCAACCGGGAAAAAGCCGTTCATATTATAGGAGTAGGAGATTTTGGAAAAGGTGTTATAGAAAAAGTAGGAAAAATTCGTTTCATTGAGATCGTGATCGTCAATAAAATCTTCGACCTGCTTGTCGAGGCTGTCAGCGGTGGTGACGGCGAAAGCCTGACCGCAGAGGACGGCGAGACAGAGAAGAATGCAGAGAAAGCGTTTCATGGAATCTCTCCTTAGACGGGTTGTATATTCTACTATATTATAACAGCATACACGGCAGAAGGAAAGAGGAAAAATCAAAAATTTTACCCCCGGGCGTTGGTTGACATGGCAGAAAAAAACATCTATAATACTAATTTAGAGTAATATATTTTCTGGAGGCAAGCTATGCTGAAAAATACTGAAAAAACCATGGATAAAATTGTTGCGCTGTGCAAAAACCGCGGCTTTGTGTTTGCAGGCTCCGAAATCTACGGCGGTCTTGCGAACACGTGGGATTACGGACCTCTGGGCGTTGAGATGAAGAATAACATCAAACGCGCATGGTGGAAGAAATTTGTGCAGGAAAACCCGTACAATGTCGGTCTGGATGCAGCCATTCTGATGAATCCGCAGACGTGGGTAGCATCGGGACATCTGGGCGGCTTCTCCGATCCGCTGATGGACTGCCGTGAGTGCCATGAGCGTTTCCGTGCAGACAAGCTCATCGAAGATTTCTGCGCCGAAACCGGCAAAGAGCTTCCCAAGCCCATCGATGCATTCTCTCAGGAAGAGATGAAGCAGTTTGTAGAAGAGAATAACATTCCCTGCCCGACCTGCGGCAAGCACAACTTCACCGATATCCGTCAGTTCAACCTGATGTTCAAGACCTTCCAGGGCGTTACCGAGGATGCGAAGAACACGGTCTATCTGCGTCCGGAAACCGCGCAGGGCATTTTCGTCAATTTCTGCAATGTCCAGCGTACCACGCGCCGCAAGCTGCCGTTCGGTATCGGTCAGATCGGCAAGTCCTTCCGTAACGAGATCACGCCGGGCAACTTCATTTTCCGTGTGCGTGAATTTGAGCAGATGGAGCTGGAATTTTTCTGCGAGCCGGGCACCGATCTGGAGTGGTTTGCATACTGGCGCGGCTTCTGCAAGCAGTGGCTGCTCGGTCTGGGTATGCGCGAAGAAAATCTGCGTCTGCGTGACCACGATCCGGAAGAGCTTTGCTTCTATTCCAAGGCAACAACGGACTTCGAATTCATGTTCCCGTTCGGCTGGGGCGAGCTGTGGGGCGTTGCAGATCGTACCGATTATGACCTGACGCAGCATCAGAACACCTCCGGCAAGGACCTGACCTATTACGATCAGGAAAAGAACGAGCATTATATTCCTTATGTTATCGAGCCGTCTCTCGGCGTAGAGCGCAGCTTCCTTGCTTTCCTTGTCGATGCCTATGACGAAGAGGTCGTCGGTCAGGATAAAAAGGGCAACGATGATGTGCGTGTCGTCATGCATTTCCATCCGGCACTGGCACCGTTCAAGGCAGCCGTTCTGCCGCTTTCGAAGAAGCTTTCTCCTGCAGCCGAGGAAATCTACCGCGACCTGCAGAAGGAATTTATGGTCGATTTTGATGATGCAGGCTCCATCGGCAAGCGTTATCGCCGTGAAGACGAGATCGGTACGCCGTACTGCATCACCGTAGACTTCCAGACCGTCGGCGACGAAAACACGCCTGCTGATAACGCTGTTACCGTCCGTGACCGCGATACCATGGAGCAGGTCCGTGTTCCGATTTCCGAGCTGAAGAATTATCTGCGCGAAAAGCTCGCTTTCTGATACAGAAGAAATGAAAAGGGCAAAAAATAAAAGTAAAAGAACCGTTCAGCGCAAACGGGAAAAGGAACTGCGCAACCGGCGTCAGGCAGAACGAACCCGTCAGGCACGCAAGACGGCAATTCTGACCGCTTCGCTGCTGCTTCTGACTACGGTTTTTGTGCTGCTTCTGTGCCTGTTCATCGGCACGCAGGATTTTTCATTCCTGCGCCTCGGCGCCTATTTTCAGGCACCGCTCATTCTGCTGATGAACTGGCTCCCCATTGCGCTGTTTACGGCGGTGGTGTATTTTGCCTGCAACCGCGCATGGATTGCCGGGCTGAGCAGCTGTATCGTATTTCCGGTTTTGAGCTTCATCAACTATTTCAAGGTCGCGCTGCGCGGAGAGCCGCTGGTTGTGGACGATCTTTTCGTTGCCGGAGATGCGGCGGGAATTTTAGGAGAATATTCGCTGCACATTCCGCCAATGCTGTTCATAGCGGTTTTGCTGCTTGCCGGAGCGGTATTTGCGCTGTTCCGCCTTGCAAAGGGGCGTATCCCCAAAAAGCGCTGGTGGATCCGTATTGCGGCGATCGCGCTGTGCATATGGATCGGCTTTACGCTGTGGACAGGCTGCTATACGGACCATTTTCTCTATACTAACACCCGTCTGAAGATTCAGAAAACCTTCAGCCCGTGGCGCGATGAAGAGATCACGGCAGGCGGCGGCTTGTTCTGGTCGCTCCTGCGTTCTCTGGACGAGGCATTCCCGTCCGCACCGGAGGGCTACAGCGATGCAAAGGTGGAGGAAATTCTGGCGCAGACACCGGATGCTGCCATTCCCGAAAATCAGCGCGTGAATGTCATTGTGACGATGCTCGAGAGTTTTTCGGACTTTTCGGTATTTCCGGGCGTGCCGATTCAGGGCGACCCGTACGGACCGCTGCACGAATTGCAGAAGGAATCCTACCACGGCACGCTGATCGCTGATTCCATCGGCGGCGGCACGATCAATGCCGAGCGTGCATTTCTGACGGGCTTTTCCTACCGTCAGCCGAGCTATCAGAGCGCGACGAGCTCTTTTGTCCGCTATTTCAACGCCAACGGCTATGAAACGGTGGGCGCACATCCGGGACATGACTGGTTTTACAGCCGCGATAAGATCACCCGTCTGATGGGCTTTGATGAATTTGTGTTCCATGAGGGACATTTTGAAGACCTGATCACCGCCGGAAGAGATTATCATGACATGGCGGATGACGAGCTTATGTTTGAAGACCGCCGTGCGGATTTTGCGCAGCGGGATACATCCAAGCCGTATTTCTCCTTCTCCATCACCTATCAGGGACACAGCCCCTATGACAGCAGTATTCTGACGGGGACGGAGTATGTAGCCAATGGCATTTTGTCTGATAACGGCTACACGGTGGTCAATAACTATCTTAACAGCGTAGCTGATACCTGTAAGCAGGTGTCTGCGTATGTTGATACCTTCCGGGATGAGGAAGCGCCTGTCGTACTGGTTTTCTTCGGCGACCATAAGCCGACACTGGGCGAAGGCAACTGCTATCTGGAGCAGCTGGGCATCTGTTCCTCTGCCGGAACGGCGGAGGATCGCTATGCGCTGTATTCCACGCCCTATCTGATATGGGCGAACGATGCGGCGAAAAAGACGCTCGGAAAGGACTTTACCGGTCTGGGCGATACCATATCTCCGTGCTACCTGATGTCGGAAATTTTCGACTGCTGCGGATGGGAAGGACCTGCGTGGCTGCGCTGTCAGCGGAGCCTGCGTGATAAAATCCCCGTCATGCAGATGGGCGTCTATGTTCTCTCCGGCGAGCGCCTGCAGCTGACGATGACTTCCGATGCAAAGCAGGCAAAGAACGAATACCAGTTTGTTGAGTTTTATATGCGAAACCATTTAACCGATTATGATGAAATGGTCGGGAAGGATATGCCATGAGTGTAAAGAGGCGAAAAAACCGGCTTCGGTCGGGGGAGGAAAACAGGCTTCGGACAGCGCTGCTGCTGATGGCGGCGATCGTGTGTCTGCATTTGCTGTGCCTGTTTCTCGGCACATGGTATTTTACCGTCTACCGTTTTGTTTCCTATTTTTATGAGCCGGAAATTTTCCTGCTGAATTTGCTGCCCGTAGCGCTGCTGGTCCTGTTTTTCTATTTCCTGACCAACCGCGCATGGCTTGGCTTCCTGATTCCGTCGCTGTTTTTTGTGATCGTCTGCATCGTCAACTATTATATGATCGCGCTGCGCGGAGAGCCGTTTGTCGCCGAGGACATTCTGAATGTCGGCGCCGGACTGGGCATTTTGAAGGAATACGAGCTGACTGTGCCGATTTTCCTGATTCTCGCGCTGGTCGCGGTGATCGGAGGGACGGTGCTGCTTGCGATTTTCGCAAAGGGCAGATTCCCGAAAAACCGCTGGTGGCTGCGGCTTGCACTTTTAGTGCTGACGGCGGTGCTGGCAGGAATTTCCTGGCAGCAGATCTACAGCGATTCCGGACGGTACGATCAGCTGCTTTTGACCAATGCAGACCGCTTCAATGTCTGGAAGAATGCGGAAAACTATGCCTCCAAGGGCATTGTGTATTCCTTCCTGCATTCGGTCGATACGATGCTTCCGGAAAAGCCGGACGGCTATTCCGAGGAAAAGGCGCAGGCGCTTCTGGCGGACTATCCCGATGCGGACATTCCGCAGGAGAAAAAGGTCAATCTCATCATAACGATGCTCGAATCCTATTCCGATCTGTCGGAGCTGAACGGGATTCATTTCACGCAGGATGCTTATTCGGACTTCCATGCGCTGCAAAAGGAAAGCTATTGCGGCATATTGTATCCGGATACCATCGGCGGCGGCACAGTCAATGCCGAGCGTGCGGTGCTGACGGGATTTTGCTATCCGCAGCCGCGCTACAGCCGCAATACCGAGTCCTATGTCCGCTATTTTTCCTCGCAGGGCTATGCGACCGACGGCGGTCATCCCGGCTATGAATGGTTTTACGGCAGGCAGAGCGTCAATGCGCATCTGGGCTTTGACGAATATCATTTTTATGAGGACACCTACCATGCGCTGACCACGCCGGAGCACGCGTATCTGGACGAATATCTGGATGATGCCGGATTTTTTGCCGAACGCCATGCGGCGTTTATGCAGCGCGATGCAGCAAGACCGTATTTTTCCTTCAGCGTGACCTATCAGGGACACAGCCCCTATGCAGAGGATCATCTGGCAGGCGCGGAATATGTTTCGCATGAGGGTATTTCCGATGCGGCATATTATACGGTCAATAATTATCTGAATAATGTTGCCGATACCGGAAAGCAGGTCGCCGCCTATGTTGACCGTTTCCGCGAAAGCAAAGAGCCGGTCGTGCTGGTTTTCTTCGGAGACCATAAGGTGACCTTCGGTGCAGGCAACAGCTATTATGAGGAAATGGGCGTCAATGTTCAGGAGTATACCGCAGAGGGCTTCTGCAATCTCTATACCACGCCCTATCTGATCTGGGCGAACGATGCGGCGAAGCAGGCGCTCGGAAAATCCTTCGCCGGAACAGGCAGAGATATTTCGCCGTGCTATCTGATGGCGGAGATTTTCGACTGCTGCGGCTGGAAGGGACCGTCGTGGCTGCAATATCAGCGCAGCATCCGCGATACGCTGCCGCTGCTTCAGAGCAAGAATATTTTTAAGACGGCATCCGGCTATAATGCCGAGCTCAGCCCGAAGCAGGCGGAAATGCTTGCCGAGCGAAAAATCGTGGAATATTATATCCGTGAACAGGTACCGGAATAACAGGTATTTGATCATACAGAACCGCCACAAAATCAACGAAAAGGAATGATTTTTATGGAAAAACTTTATGGCAAACAGCTTGAAGTCATGGCCTATCAGGCACGTCTGCTGGCGCTGGATGCGGTGCATACCGCAGCATCCGGTCATATCGGCGGCAGCCTCTCGGTCATCGACGCACTCACGACACTCTATTTCAACGAAATGAATGTCGATCCGGCAGACTCCAAGAATCCCGACCGCGACCGCTTTGTGCTGTCGAAGGGTCATACCTCGCCTGCGCTGTATGCGGTGCTGGCACTGCGCGGCTTCTTCCCGAAGGAAGATCTGAAGCTGTTCCGTTCCATCAAGGGGCATTATTCCGGTCATGCGGAAATGCGCTATGTAAACGGTGTCGATATGTCCACCGGCTCTCTGGGTCAGGGCATCTCCGCAGCAGTCGGCATGGCATTGGGCGGCAAGCTCAATCAGAAGGACTACCGTGTCTATGCGGCACTCGGTGACGGTGAAATCGCCGAAGGTCAGGTTTGGGAGGCGGCAATGTCCGCAGCCAAGTACAAGCTGGATAACCTGTGCGCAATCGTAGACGTCAACGGTCTGCAGATCGACGGCGCAACAAAGGATGTTATGCCGTCCGAGCCGCTGGACAAGAAATTTGAAGCCTTCAACTGGAACGTCATCAAGGTAGACGGTCACGATTATGATGCACTGGTCAAGGCATTTGAGGATGCAAAGGCATGCAAGGGCAAGCCGACGGTAATTCTTGCAAAGACCGTCAAGGGCAAGGGCGTTTCCTATATGGAAAACCAGGCAGGCTGGCACGGCAAGGCACCCAATGACGAGCAGTATGAGCAGGCCAAGGCAGAAGTTGAGGCACATCTGGCAGAACTGGAGGGAAAGTAATATGGCAGGAAAGATTGCAACCCGTGCGGCATACGGCGAAGCGCTGTGTGAATTGGCGGAGAAATATCCGGAGCTGGTCGTATTTGATGCAGACCTTGCAGGCGCAACCATGACCAAGGGATTTGCTGCCAAATATCCCGAACGATTTTTTGATATGGGCATTGCCGAGTGCAACATGACCGGCGTTGCGGCAGGACTTTCCACCTGCGGCTTCAAGCCCTTTACCAACACCTTTGCAATGTTTGCAGCCGGCAGAGCATGGGAACAGGTCCGTAACTCCATCGCCTATCCCGGTCTGAATGTCAAGGTCGTCGGCTCTCACGGCGGTCTGTCCGTCGGTGAAGACGGTGCGACCCACCAGTGCATTGAGGATTTTGCGCTGATGCGTGCTGTTCCGAACATGAAGGTTCTCTGCCCGTGTGACGGCAATGAGATGAAGCTGGCAGTGGAAGCGCTGCTCAACTATGACGGCCCTGCCTATATGCGTCTGGGTCGCAGCGCGGTGGATATTGTCACCGATGAAATCGAAGGCTATAAATTCGAGCTTGACAAGGGCGCTGTGCTGGCAGACGGCAAGGATGTCACGGTCATTGCAACCGGCATCATGGTGCAGCTTGCGCTCAAGGCACGCGAAATGATGGCAGCCGAGGGCGTATCCGTCCGCGTGATCGATATGCATACCATCAAGCCGCTTGATGAAGAGCTGGTCATCAAGGCAGCGAAGGAAACCGGCTGCATCGTCACCACCGAGGAGCATAATATCATCGGCGGTCTGGGCGGCGCGGTTGCAGAATGCCTGAGCGAAAAATGCCCGACACCGCTCGTTCGCCACGGCGTCAATGATGAATTCGGTCGCAGCGGTACAGCCGCAGCCGTCTTGGAGCATTATAAGCTTACCGCCGAGGGCATCTGTGAAAAGATTCGCGAAGCGCTGAAGAAGAAATAAAAAAATGCAAGCCGACCCCACGGGGTCGGCTTACCTAATAAAGGCACTTTCTTTTTTGTCATTCCGAGCGAACGAAGTGAGCGTGGGAATCCGTCCGTGCCGTTTTTCGGGAAGTATTCGTAATTTGATAGGCACGGATTGCCACAGAAGCTGACGCTTCCTCGCAATGACATGAAAGAGAGCCGCTTTGATTCTGACAGCTGCGGCATAGTTTAACAGTTTGGTAATGAGGAAGGCACTATGATTTATCTGGATAATGCCGCCACAACAAAGCCGTGCAGCGCGGCGGTGGAGGCCATCACAAAAACGCTGACCGAGGACTGGGGCAATCCGAGCGCGCAGTATCATTTCGGCGTGGAAGCGGCAAGACTGCTGCGGCGCTGCCGTCAGGAGGTCGCCGAAGCCATGGGTGCGGAAACGGAGCGGATTTTCTTCACCTCCGGCGGTACCGAGGCGGATAACTGGGCGATTTTTTCCACAGCGGAGCGTCTGGGAAAGCGCGGAAAGCATATTATCACCACGGCGGTGGAGCATCATGCGGTGCTGCATCCGATGCAGAAGCTCGAGCAGCGCGGCTTTGAAGTGACCTACCTGCAGCCGGATGCGCTCGGAAATATCGCCGTGGAGGATCTGCAGAAGGCGCTGCGTCCGGATACCATTCTGGTCAGCATCATGATGGTCAATAACGAAACCGGCGCAGTCATGCCGATCGAGCGCATGGCGAAGCTGACACACCGCATCTGCCCGAATGCGCTGTTTCATACCGATGCGGTACAGGGCTTTTTCAAGGTGCCGTTCCGCGCACGGACGCTGGGAGCGGATATGATTTCCGTTTCCGGACATAAGGTGCACGCAGGCAAGGGTGTCGGAGCGCTCTATCTTGCGCCGAAGCTGCCGCCGTTTATTCTCGGCGGCGGTCAGGAGGGCGGACTGCGCAGCGGCACGGAAAATCTTCCGATGATCGCAGGCTTTGCGGCAGCGTGCCGGACGCAGAATCCGGAAAAGCTCCGCCAAATCGCGCAGCAGAACGGTCTGAAAAAACAGATGCAGGACAGACTGCGCGAAATGGACGGCGTTACGCTCATCGGCGCGCAGGAAGCGCCGCACGTCATCAACCTTGCCGTGGCAGGTCTGCGTTCGCAGGGACTTCTGAACGCCCTGCAGGAACGGGGCATCTGTGTATCTGCCGGCTCTGCCTGCAGTAAGGGACACCGCTCCCATGTGCTTGCGGCGATGGGTGTCGCGCCCGAGCTGATCGACGGCTCCATCCGCGTTTCGCTCTGCGCAGAAACTACGCAGGAGGAGGCAGATGCTTTCCTTGCCGCCCTGCCGGAGGTCATCGCATCATTAAAATAAGACAATAAATGGGTCGGAATTTCCACAATTCCGACCCGATTTCTATATTGTCATTCTGAGCAGGACAGTTGCGACCGCTGAAGCGCGAAGCGCCGACAGTCCGGTGGACTGTCGCGGACAATCCGGAGCAACAATGTTGCGAAGGATAACGCATGGCGTAGCCGCGTTGTGGCGGAGGCAAGGGAGCAACAAGGAGTGGCAGCAACTTGCTTTTTTGGAGTTTGCATCAGCAAACGAACAAAAAAGCTTAGTTGCAACAGGGCGAAGAATACTTGCAGCTTCGATGGCAGAAAGATTCTTCGTCGCGCTATGGGCTCCTCAGAATGACAAAAAAGAGAGTGCTCCGTCTCTGTCATTGCGAGCCGGTTGCAAAACCGGCGTGGCAATCTGTGCCTATCAGAATATAAATGTTTCCCGAAAAACGAGGCAGTATCGAAACCGAAAAAATTCTTCGCAGCGCTCAGAATGACAAAAAGGTTTTCCAACCCGTTTTTTAGCGCATTTCCAATGGAATATAATCTCGGAGGGGCAGCACCGCTTTGTATGCCGGACGGATGATTTTTCCGGCGTTGATCAGCTCCTCCATGCGGTGGGCAGACCAGCCGACAATACGCGCCGATGCAAACAGCGGCGTGTAAAGTGCCTGTGGAAGGCCGAGCATTTCATATATGAAACCGCTGTAAAAATCCACATTGGCGCTGACACCCTTGTAAATCTTCCGTTTTTCTCCGATGAGCTGCGCGGCAAAGCGTTCCACCTTTTCGTAGAGCGCAAATTCTTCCTCGCGCCCCTTTTCAGCCGCCAGCTTGCCGACAAAGCTCTTGAGCACCTGTGCGCGCGGATCAGAAACCGAATAAATCGCGTGTCCCATTCCGTAAATCAGTCCGGCGCCGTCAAAGGCCTGCCGGTCTAAAATGGCGCAGAGGTAGTTTTTCAGCGCCCCGTCATCGCGCAGATTTTCCGGATGCGCCTTGATGTCTGCAAACATCTGCGAAACCTTGATATTTGCGCCGCCGTGCTTCGGGCCCTTGAGTGAGCCGAGGGAGGCGACCACGGTGGAGTAGGTGTCCGAGCCGGAAGAGGTGACAACGTGGGTGGTAAAGGTGGAATTATTGCCGCCGCCGTGCTCCGCGTGCAAAACGAGCGCAAGGTCGAGCACCTTCGCCTCCAAATCGGTGTATTGCCCATCCGGACGGAACAACTGCAAAATCGTTTCGGCGGTGGAAAGCGTCGGGTCGGGGACGTTGATGTGCAAACCCTGCTTGTGGTAGTAGTGCATATTTGCGGCGTAGTTGTAGCACATCAGCAGGGGGAATTCGGCAATGAGCTGAATACATTGGCGCAGCACATTCGGCAAAGAAATATCGTCTGCCTGATTGTCGTAGGAATAGAGCATGAGCACGCTGCGCGAGAGCGCGTTCATAATGTCCCTGCTCGGCTTTTTCATGATAACGTCGCGCAGAAAATTGCGCGGAATGCAGCGGTAGTGTCCGAGCATGGTTTGAAAATCGGTCAGCGCCTTTGCATCGGGGAGCTGACCGAACAGGAGCAGATATGCCGTTTCTTCAAAGCCAAAACGGTTTTCGGAGGAAAAACCGGCGATCAGCTTCCGAATGTCGATACCGCGATAGTAAAGCGCACCTTCGCAGGGAACGAGCGTGCCGTCGGGAAGCTGTTTTTTTGCGACAATTTCGGAAATTTCGGTCAGACCGGTCAGTACGCCGTTGCCGTTCAGGTCACGCAGTCCGCGCTTTACGCGGTAGGTGTCGTACAGGGCAGGGTCGATCTGGCTGTTGCACTGCATGATTTCAGCCAGCGCGAGCAGCTCGGGGGTTATTGCGGAAAAATCCTTCTTTCTCATCATAGCCTCCTTTTCTGTTTTTAAACGATGCCGTATTTCTTGCAATTTTACCCAGTATACCATAAAACAGCGGGAAAATAAGAACGAAAAGTAAACAATTTATAAATTTCGAAAAAATAGGGAGCTGTTTTTTACAGCTCCCTGAATAAATCGCGGATTATGTACGCTTTCGAATCGTACCGACAAAGCGGAATGTGCGTTCCTCTTTTCTCCCCTGTCATTCTGAGGCCGCGCAGCGACCGAAGAATCTTCCCGCTTACGAAGCGTGTGAGGATTCTTCGCTCCGCTCAGAATGACAAAGCTTCGCTGAGAATAAGGTCGGTACGCACGAATGTGTACCGACCTGTATTTGTTATTACTGGAAAATCAGAAGCAGAACCAGCAGGATGACACTCACGCCGAGGGTGATTGCCAGCGTGGTCGTCAGCATACGGAAGCGCTTTTCGTCTTTGTGGTAAATTCTCATTTATTCTTTCGGCTCCTTTACGCTTTCTGCAATGCCGGAGGCAAGACCTGCAAGTCCCTGCAGCTCAGACGGAATGATGATTTTCGTTGCCTTGCCGTCAGCCACCTTCTGCATGGCTTCGAGCGCCTTGAGCTTGATGACCTGATCGTTCGGATTGGCTTCATTCAAAAGCTGTAAAGCCTCTGCGGTTGCCTTCTGCACGGCGAGGATGGCTTCCGCCTGACCTTGTGCGCGGAGGATGGCAGCCTGCTTTTCCGCATCGGCGCGGAGAATGGCGGATTCCTTTTCGCCCTCTGCAACCAGAATCTGCGAATGCTTCGTGCCTTCTGCCTGCAATATTGCCTGACGGCGGTCACGCTCAGCCTTCATCTGCTTTTCCATGGAGTTCTGAATATCCTGCGGCGGCAGAATGTTTTTCAGCTCCACGCGGGTGACCTTGATGCCCCACGGGTCAGTCGCTTCGTCCAGAATGGAGCGCATATTGGTATTGATGAGGTCACGGGAGGTCAGGGTCTGGTCAAGCTCCAGATCGCCGATGATGTTACGCAGGGTCGTCGCGGTCAGATTTTCCATCGCCATCATCGGATACTCCACGCCGTAGGTATAGAGCTTCGGGTCGGTGATCTGGAAATAGACCACGGTGTCGATCTGCATCGTGACATTATCCTTTGTGATCACGGGCTGGGGCGGATAGTCAAGCACCTGCTCCTTCAGACTGACGCGCTTGGCAATGCGTTCAATGAACGGAATTTTGAAATGAATACCGACCTGCCAGACGGTCGAGAAAGCGCCGAGACGTTCAATGACGTAGGCACGCGACTGCTGGACGACGGAAATATTTTTGATCAGGATGATGAACAGAATCACCACGGCGGCAACGATCAGGATCGTTGCGGAATTGTTGTGCCAGAATTCACTCATTATCGTTTTCCTCCTTAACGGGTTCTACACAGACTTTTACGCCTTCAATGTTTTTTACGCGGACAAGGGTATCAAGTGCGATGCTGTCGCCGGAGATACTGCGTGCAGACCATTCTACGCCGGAAATTTTTACGGCACCTTTGCCTTGAATGTTGTCGATCGCTTCCGTGACCACGGCGGTTTTTCCGATATTGCTGCCGGCGTTGGTCGCGGTAAATTTCGGCTCCAGAAATTTGCGTGCCAGCGGACGCAGGAGCAGCAAAAGGATCGCAGATACGGCAAAGAACAGAACGAACTGCAGCCAGATCGGCGCACCGAGCAGGGCAGCGATCATGGAAACGAGAGCGCCGCCGATAAACCAGACGGAAACGAGGGCGGTCGTAACGGCTTCCATAATTGCGAAAAAGACCAGCACAGCCAGCCAGATCCATTCCATAGGGGGCATAAGCAAGCCACCTCCTTTGTGATTTCATTATGGCACAGCGCCAAAGGGATGTCAAGTTGGTCATTGCAGAAAAAACAGCCGGTAAAAGGTTTTGAAAACATAAAAATATTCGGTAAATTCCGAATATTTTAAGTAAAAATGCAAGCACATTTTCAAGAGCTGCCCGACTTGCCGCCTGTCTGGTAATTTTTCTGCTTTTTAAGAGAAAATTTTTCCTGAAATTAGTAAAACTGCACAAAATTTCAGCAGATTTATCGACAAAACGGCTTGACAGGAATTATTTTTTCCGAAAACAGTCGAAAAAATGAAATGAAATTATGGATTTTTTTGAAGTGGTATGTTATATTGAAAATGTATAAATATGAGTTGAGGTGATACAGAATATGGCTCGATTCTTTTTCGGCGGTGTTCACCCGAAAGGATATAAAGAACTGACCAAAACGGCGCCCATCATGCCGCTGAATCCGAAGCAGGTCTGCATTGCGATGTCGCAGCATATCGGTCGTCCCTGTACGCCGCTGGTCAGGATCGGCGACCGTGTCACGGTCGGTCAGAAGATCGGTGACGGAGAAGGTCTGTGCGTACCGGTGCATGCATCGGTTTCCGGCACGGTAGTTGCCGTGGATATGCGTCCGACACCTTCGGGTGCAAAGGGTATGTGCGTTGTCATTGAAAATGACGGACGCGATATGCTCTGTCCGGACATTAAGAAAAGAAAAAGCGTTGCGAATCTGACCGCTGAGGAGCTGACGAACATCATCCGCGAGGCAGGCATTACCGGCATGGGCGGTGCAGGCTTCCCGACCAACGTCAAGATTTCCTCCGGCATCGGCAAGGTCGATACGGTCATTGTTAACGGTGCGGAGTGCGAACCGTACATAACGGCAGATGACCGTCTGATGCGCGAAACACCGGAGCGTGTGCTGGAGGGTCTGCGAATCATTCAGAAGATTTTGCAGCCGGAGCGCACGGCAATCGGTATCGAGGCGAATAAGCCCGAAGCGATCGCGTCCATCCGCAGCGTGCTGACGGGCGATGTGGAGCTGATCGCGCTGCGTGTGCGTTATCCGCAGGGCGCAGAAAAGCAGCTCATTCAGGCGGTAACGGGCAGACAGGTGCCGCCGGGCGGACTTCCTGCAGCAGTCGGCTGTGCTGTGTTCAATGCGGCAACCTGCGCGGCAATTTATGACGCGGTTTATGACGGTATGCCACTGGTACGCCGTGCGGTCACGGTGACGGGCAAGGCGATTGCCAGACCGTCGAACTTCCTTGCGCCGATCGGAACGCCCTATTCCGATCTGATCGCGGCAGCAGGCGGCTTTGCAAGTGAGCCCTATAAAATTCTCTCCGGCGGTCCGATGATGGGCATTGCGCAGCCCACGCTGGAGTGCGGCACGGTTAAGGGCACCAATGCGCTGACGTGCATGGATCAGTCGGATAACCACGAGGTAGCAACGCCGCATTGTATCCGCTGCGGCAAGTGTGTCGATGTGTGTCCGATGCATCTGATGCCGCTGATGCTCCACCGCGCAAGAATGCGCGGCGAGCTGGAGAAGCTCGAAAAGGGCAACGTGATGGACTGCATCGAATGCGGCAGCTGCGCATACGGCTGTCCTGCCGGTATTCATCTGGTCCAGAGCTTCCGCACGGCAAAGAAAATGCTGCGCGATGCGAAAGCAAAGGAGGGAAAGAAATGAAAAAGATCGAAGCAGTAAATCTGACCCTTTCCTCCTCCCCTCATGCGCACAGCAGCAACTCTACCAAGGTCATCATGCGCGATGTCTGCATTGCGCTGATCCCTGCGCTGATCGCAGCGATCGTTTTCTTCGGATGGCGCGTGCTGACGGTTACGGCACTTTCCGCGGCAGCCTGTGTGTTCCTTGAATGGGGCTATCGCAAGGCGATGAAAAAAGACTGCACGGTCGGTGACTGGTCGGCAGTCGTCACGGGCGTTCTGATCGCCTTTGTCTGCCCTGCAAATGTTCCGTATTGGCTGATTTTAGCCGGCGATTTCTTTGCAATCGTCGTTGTCAAGCAGCTTTTCGGCGGCATCGGACTGAATATTGTCAATCCGGCGCTGGCGGCAAGAGCAATGATGATGTTCAGCTGGACGAGTGCGATGTCCTCGGGTGCCTTCCATGAGGTGAAGCTGCTCGATGCCGTCACTTCCGCCACGCCGATGGAAGCGCTGAAGGCAGGCACTCTGCCGGGAAGCAGCTTTTTGGAGCTGTTTTTGGGCAAGTGCGGCGGCTGTATCGGCGAAATTTCCGCAGCGGCGCTGCTTGTCGGCGGTATCTACCTGCTTATCCGCAAGGTCATCACCCTGCGTATTCCGGTGGCGTATCTTGCAACGGTCGCTGTCCTGACGCTGATTTTCCCGCGCAATGGCAACGATTTTGTTGACTGGATGCTTGCGCAGATGCTTTCGGGCGGTCTGCTGCTCGGCGCCATCTTCATGGCAACGGACTATACGACCTCTCCCATCACGCATCTGGGTCAGATCATCTACGGCATCGGCTGCGGCGTTCTGACTGTGCTGTTCCGCTACTTCGGCGCTATGCCGGAGGGCGTGAGCTTTGCCATTCTGATTATGAACTGCTGTGTCGGCTTCTTTGATAAGATCGGCATTCCCGCACGCTTCGGCGCAGTTCGGGAGAAAAAGAAGAAGGGCGGTGAAGCGGAATGAGTAATTTCAAGTACATTCTCCGCCTGACCGTAACGCTTCTGCTCATCACGGCAGTGGTCGCAGGACTTCTGGGCTTTGTCAACTACCTGACCGAGGATAAGATCCGCGAAGGTCAGGAGGAAAAGGCAAAGGCTGCTATGCAGGAGGTGCTTCCTGCGGAAAATTATGAAGCGGTCGAAACTGATATTGAGGGCATCAACGCAGCCTACCGCGCAGACGAGCTGGGCTATGTTCTGGACATCACGTCCAACGGCTTCGGCGGCGCGATCAATATGATGGTCGGTATTGATGCAGACGGAAAAATCACCGGCGTCAGCATCGTTTCCCATTCCGAAACGGCATCCCTCGGCGCCAACTGCACCCGTGAGGATTTCCGCAGCCAGTTTGCAGGCGCAGACGGTGCGCTCTCTGTCAAGAAGGACGGCGGCACGGTCGAAGCGCTCACCGGCGCGACCGTGACCTCCCGTGCGGTAACGAACGGTGTCAATCTTGCGTTTGATTTCTTCAAGGAGGTGCAGTAAATGAGTTTCAAAAAACAGCTCAAGGACGGCCTTCTGACAAATAACCCCGTTTTAAGTCAGCTTCTGGGTATGTGCTCGACTATGGCGATCACCACGACGTTCTTCAACGGCATCGGCATGGGTCTGAGCGTTATGATCATTCTGATCTGCTCGAACGTGGTCATTTCGCTTTTGCGAAAGGTCATTCCCGATAAAATCCGAATTGCAGCTTATATCGTCGTCATCGCAGGCTTTGTCACGATGGTCGATCTGCTGCTCAAAGCCTATGTTCCGGCATTGTCCGATTCTCTGGGCGTGTTCATTCCGCTGATCGTCGTCAACTGCATTATCTTAGGCAGAGCGGAGGCATTTGCTTCCAAGCACGGCGTGCTTGCTTCTGCGGCTGACGGTCTGACGCAGGGCATCGGCTATACGGCGGCGCTCGTCATTATGTGTATTATCCGCGAGCTTCTGGGCAGCGGCACCTTCGGCAAGGGCATTTTCGGCGCAGGTACCTTCGGCGCGACCGACGGCATCCGCATTCTGCCGCAGCAGTATCCGGCGCTTCTGGTCATCCTGCCGGTCGGCGGCTTCCTGACGCTCGGCTGCCTGATCGCCTTCACGCAGTGGCTCAATAAGCGCATTGCGGCGAAGGAAGCAGAAAAGGAGGCGGTAAAATGAGTACCTTTATCACCCTGTTTACCATCTCTCTCAACGCCATTCTGGCGGAAAACTTCATTCTTGTAAAATTCCTCGGCATCTGTCCGTTCATGGGCGTTTCCAAGAAGACGGATACCGCGCTCGGCATGGGCGTGGCAGTCATCTTTGTCATGGCGCTTGCCTCGGCGGCAACGTGGGCGGTCAATAAATTCCTGCTCGTTTCTCTGGGTCTGGAATATATGCAGACGGTGGTGTTCATTCTCGTCATCGCCGCGCTGGTGCAGTTTGTGGAAATGTTCCTGCAGAAGGCAGTTCCGGCGCTTTATCAGGCGCTCGGCATCTACCTGCCGCTGATTACCACCAACTGTGCGGTTCTGGGCGTTGCACTTCTGAACATTCAGAACGGCTACACCTTCATCGAATCCGTGATCTACGGCGTGACGGGCGGCATCGGCTTTACGCTTGCCATCGTCCTGTTCTCGTCCGTGCGTGAACGGTTGGAGGACTGTGATTGCCCCAAGGCATTCAAGGGCTTCCCGCTTGCGCTGATCGCGGCAGGTCTGCTGGCGCTGTCCTTCATGGGCTTCTCCGGCTTCAAGGTCTTTTAAGGAGGTACCGGTATGGAAAAGATTTTATATGCGGTCCTCGTGCTTGCGGTGATGGGCGGCGTATTCGGCGCAGTGCTCGCCATTGCATCGAAGGTCTTTGCGGTCAAGGTCGATGAGCGGCTTCCGAAGCTGACGGAGTGTCTGCCGGGTGCAAACTGCGGCGGCTGCGGCTTTGCAGGCTGTCAGGCGTATGCGCAGGCGGTCATTGACGGCAAGGCGCAGATCGGTCTTTGTGCCGCCGGCGGCGCAGAGGCGGCAAAGAAAATGTCCGAAATCATGGGCGTTGAGGCTGTCGAGGTCGAAAAGAAGGTCGCCATGGTCAAATGCCGCGGTCAGAACCATCTGCAGAAGGGCATTTACGAAGGCATTTCCGATTGCCGCAGCGCAATGTTTGTCGGCGGAAACGGACCTTCTGCCTGCCCGAATGGCTGTCTGGGCTTCGGTACCTGTACGCAGGTGTGCAAATTCGATGCAATCCATGTGGAAAACGGCGTTGCGCGTGTCGATGCGGATAAATGCACCGGCTGTATGCAGTGTGTTGAGATCTGTCCGCGCAAGGTCATCGTTCCCGTCACCTATAATACTGACATCGTGGTCGCCTGCTCCAATCTGGAGCGCGGCGCGAATACCAGAAAGGTCTGTGATGTCGGCTGTGTCGGCTGTCATCTGTGCGAAAGATCCTGTGAATACAACGCCATCCACGTTATCAATAACCTTGCAACGATCGACTACAGCAAGTGTGTTTCGTGCGGAAGCTGTGCGGCAGTCTGCCCGCGGCATCTGATTTCCGACTCCAACCTGCGTACCGATATGGACGTTGTACCTGCAATGCAGAGATAAAAATCAGGGCTGTCAATCAAGACGAAAACTGTCATAATCAGGAGAATCGTTATTCTGTATCATTGTGAGCAGCTGTAGGCTGCGTGGCAATCTTTTTCTGTGTTGCATGTACGACACGGACAGATTCCCACGGCTGACTTCGTCAGCCTCGGAATGACAAAAAAGAGAGTGCTTCCGTATTTGTCATTGCGAGGCTTGCGGAGCAAGCCGTGGCAATCTTTCGCTTTCAATTTCTGCATTGCTTTTTGAAGCAAAAAGATTCTTCGTCGTGCTCCGCACTTCTCAGAATGACATTGAAAGGGTGCTTGCCGTGTAAGGTTTTTGACCTTTCTGACAGCCTGATGCGGAATCATAATAAAACATAATTGAGGGCTGCAAATTGCAGTCCTCAATTCGTATACGGGAGAAAACCATGGGTAAATTTTCAAATGTATTTTTCGCCAGCGACTTTGACCACACGCTGACCGGACAGGACAACGTTCTGCGGCAGCGCAATGTGGAGGCGATCCGCTATTTTATGTCCGAGGGCGGTATTTTTACTGTGGCGAGCGGACGGAGCATACCGCTGTTTGCCAAACGGGCGCAGCTTGTGCCGGTCAATGCGCCGTGCATTCTCTATAACGGTGCGGCGTGCTATGACTACCGCGAGAAAAAGCTCTACTATGCCCATCCGATCGCGGACATTGCGTTGGACATCGTCCGCTATGCCCGGCAGCTTGACCCGACGCTGTGTCTGGAAATTCAGGGCGTGGAAAATCATTTCGTTTTCGGGCAGAACGAGCGGCGCGATATGTTTCTGAAAAGTGAGGGCTTCACGCCGATTCATGTTACCGATACCGCGCCGAAGCCGTGGATGAAGGTCGTTGTGTGTGTGACGATGGGGAAAAATCCGCTTCGTACGGACTTTACGCCGCAGGAGCTTGCGTATGTGGAAACGATATGCAGGAAGCTGGAGGAATTCTGCGCCGGAGCGTGCTATGTTCTGCGGTCCATGCCCTATATCATTGAAATCGGCAACCCCGATTGCAGTAAGGGCAGTGCGGCGCGCCAGCTTGCAAATCAGTTCGGAAGAAAAATTCTGGCCTGTGCAGGCGATGCACCGAACGATATTTCGATGCTGGATGAGGCAGATTTCGCTTTTGTTCCGGCAGATCGGGACGAAGCGCTGCGCGACAAGCCGTATCATACGGTTGCAGCGAGCAATGACGGCGCAGTTGCCGATGCCATTGAAAAGTTGGAAGAAATGCTGTAAATCATTGCACTTCTCGGAAAAATGTGGTATACTATATAACAAATTTGGGCGAATAGGGGGTAACGCATGAAAAAGAAGCGATTTTGGCTCTGGCTTGTGCTGACACTCCTGTGGATCGGCTTTATTTTCTGGCATTCTTCGCGCAATGCGGTGCAGAGTGACGGCGAAAGTCTGGGACTGCTGTACTATATCCAAAAGGTCCTGCCGTGGATGACAAACAACCTGCTGCGAAAACTGGCGCATTGCGGAGAATTTGCAATTCTCGGACTGCTGCTGACCGGAACATTTTATTCTGCAAAGAATTTCACCCTGTTCAAGCCGATTCTGGCAGGACTTCTGTGCGCTCTGTGCGATGAAACGATACAGCTTTTCGTTCCCGGACGCAGCGGCAATGTGAAGGACGTCTGGATCGACCTGTCCGGTGTCATACTCGGAACGCTGTTTATGTTCCTGCTGTTTCGCCTGCGAAAAAGAAAGTAAACTATTTTCAGAAGGAAGGAAAAAACCATGTGTGATTCCTGCAAAAAGAAATTCTATATTACCACCCCGATTTACTACCCCTCTGACAAGCTGCATATCGGTCATACCTACTGCACGGTAGCAACCGATACCATGGCGCGTTATAAGCGTCTGCGCGGCTATGATGTCATGTTCCTGACGGGAACGGACGAGCACGGTCAGAAGATCGAAACCAAGGCAAAGGATGCCGGTGTGACGCCGCAGCAGTTTGTGGATAACATCGTCACGGGCGAGAAGGGCGTTCTTGATCTGTGGAAGCTGATGAACATTTCCTATGACCGTTTCATCCGCACCACGGATGACTATCATGTTGCCTCCATCCAGAAGATTTTCAAGGCGATGTATGAAAAGGGCGACATTTATAAGGGCAAGTATACCGGAATGTACTGCACGCCGTGCGAATCGTTCTGGACAGAGAGCCAGCTCAAGGACGGCAAATGTCCGGACTGCGGCAGAGATGTGCAGCCTGCAGAGGAGGAAGCATATTTCTTCCGTCTTTCCAAGTACGCCGAGCCCGTCCGCAAGCTCCTGACCGAAACGGACTTCTTAGAGCCGCGCAGCCGCGTGCATGAGATGGTCAATAACTTTATCGATCCGGGACTGGAAGACCTTTGCGTATCGCGTACCAGCTTCACCTGGGGCGTGCCGGTCGATTTCGATCCGGGTCACGTGGTCTATGTCTGGGTCGATGCGCTGTTTAACTATACCACGGCGCTCGGCTTTCTGAACGATAAGTATGACGATTATAAGGATTTCTGGCCTGCCGATGTGCATTTTGTCGGCAAGGAGATCGTCCGTTTCCATTCCATCATCTGGCCGGCAATGCTCATGAGCATGGGTATGCCGCTGCCGAAGAAGGTCTACGGTCACGGCTGGCTGCTGCTTGACGGCGGCAAGATGTCCAAATCCAAGGGCAACGTGGTCGATCCGTACCTGCTTGCCGAGCGTTACGGCACGGATGCGCTGCGTTTCTTCCTGATGCGCTCCTTCCCGTTCGGCTCTGACGGCAACTTCTCCAACGAGCTGCTCATTTCCTGCATCAATACCGACCTTGCAAACGATCTGGGCAATCTGGTCTCCCGTACCGTTGCCATGGTGCAGAAGTATTTCGGCGGCAAGCTGCCTGCCGAGCAGGAAGCCGATCCCGCGCTGGACGATGTGCTTGTCAACCTTGCATCTGCGCTGCCTGCAAAGTATGAAGAGCAGATGGAGCACTATGCCTTCCAGAACGGTCTGAGTGAAATTTTCACGGTCATTTCCCGTGCAAATAAGTATATCGACGAAACCACGCCGTGGGTGCTTGCCAAGGACGAAAGCAAGAAGGCAAGACTGGCGCGTGTCATGTATAACCTGCTGGAAACCGTCCGTATCTGTGCAGGACTGCTGCAGCCGTTCATGCCTGCAACGACGGAGGAGATCATGAAGCGCATCGGCGCGGAAGCATACAATTGGGACAGCCTGTCGAAGTACGGCGTTCTGCCGGCAGATGCACAGGTAACTGCCGGACCGGCACTCTTCCCGCGCATTGATGCCGAGAAGGAGCTTGCCGAGCTGGAGAGCCTGACGGCGGCAAAGGAGGAGCCTGCGGAGGATCCGCTGCCCGAGCCCCTGCCTCCTGTCAGCTTCGACGATTTCTGCAAGGTCGAGATGACAGTCGTCAAGGTCCTGACGTGCGAAAAGGTCAAGAAGTCCGAAAAGCTGCTGAAATTCACGCTCAATGACGGCACCGATACCCCGCGCCAGATCCTCTCCGGTATCGCAAAATACTATGAGCCGGAAGAGCTGGTCGGCAAGACGCTGGTCGCAGTCACGAACCTGCCTCCGCGCAAGATGATGGGTCAGGAATCGTGCGGTATGCTGTTGTCTGCCGAACGCGGCGACAAGCTGAATCTCGTCATGCTGGACGATAACGTCCCTGCCGGCTCCAGACTGGTCTGATAGAGGAATAAAGATTTGCGCTACGCTATCCGGCGTAGCGCAAACCAGCGTGCAACAAAAACCTTTTTCTCATCCTGAGCGAAGAATCCCTCCCCCCTTTTGTTGTCATCCTGAGCAAAGCGAAGGATCTTTGCAGTATCGAAAACCGAAAGATTCTTCGCTCACTTCGTTTCCTCAGAATGACATTACAGGAAATCGCGCAGAACAATCTTCTTATGTGTCATTGCGAGCGAGCAAAGCGAGCGTGGCAATCTGTCCGTATCGAATAAGCAATGCAATAATTGAGAGTAAAAGATTGCCACGCAGCCTACGGCTACTCGCAATGACAAAGAACGAAAATTGTTCTGATTTTGACGGTTGCGGACGTTTTTGACAGTTTGAATTGCGCTACGCTGAAAGGCGTAGCGCAAATAGTATATGAAGGGGAAAACGGGTATGAAAAAATCAGTTTCTTTGATTCTTGTTGCAGCTATGCTCCTTGCCATGCTGCCGGTTTTTGCAGCATCTGCCGCATCCGGGGCATCCGTACAGCCCTTGCCTGTCACCGGTGACAAGGTCGTTATTTATAACGCCTATGGCGAATCCATCTTCGGTGCGCAGAATTCGGATAAGATCAAAGCAGTTGCCTCTGTAACAAATGCCGACGGAACGATTCATTTCGGCAATGGCGGCTATATTTTCACCGTTACGGTTAGCAGCGGCTACTATACCTTCGAAAGTAAGGGAAAGTATCTCGCCTGTACCACAGAAACCGACAGCAGCGGCAACAGCAAGGAGATTATCCGCTACGACACGCAGCAGAGCGACTATACAAAATGGAGACTGCAATCCACTGCCGGCGGATATATTATGTACAATAAAGCTGCGAAATACAACGGCAACAGTGTTGTCATTGAGTTTTACAGCGGCGGCTTCACCGGCTGGACCAATTACGGCTCCCCTGAGCAGTTTGCGATGAACTTCTACAAGGTCGAAGACACCTATAATCTCGGCTTTGTACTCAATCCGAAGGTCAACATCTCGGCAAACGATGCCTTTATTGGCATGGACTATGAATTTACCTTCGAGCTGGATGATATGACCTCGCTGTCAAGCCTGAAGGTCGAATATAGTGTCGGTGCAGGTTATCAGACGATCTTGCCGACGACGGTTACCGGCAGAAATTATAAAGTAACTATTGCAAAAGAATTTCTTGCAGGGAAGTCAGAGCTGATGCTTTGGGTAACTGCGAAGAATACATACGGTATTGAATACAACGGCAGCGCAGCCGTTCAGATTCATGATGAGCCGCTGATTCTCTCGGTATCTCCGCTGCCCAATGCTGCAGCAACCGGAAAACGTCCGGAAATATCGGCAGCCATTTCCAACTGCGGCACCAATCCGAAGGTCACCATGACGCTCGACAGTGCAGCCGTTACGCCGACGGTAACGGCAAGCAGGATTTTCTATACGCCGGCAGCCGATCTGACAGACGGCAGCCATACTGCGGCGCTGAAGATTGAAAGATCTGATAACAGAAAAACAGAAATGACATGGACCTTCTTTGTCAATCGCGCAGCCCTGACCCCGTATTTCGGTCAGGTTCATTCCCATACGACCTATTCTGACGGTGCGGGCACATTGGCAAGTGCTTACGAGCATGCCATGACAGTCAGGGATCTGGATTTCCTGATCGTCACCGACCATTCCAACTACTTTGATACATCTTCTTCTGCGACCACGACCTCCTATTATAATCTGAGCAGCCTGATAAAATCCGGTTCGATCTCCAAGTGGGAAGAAGCCAGAAAGACGGCAGCGGAGTACAATGCGAAAAGCAGCGATTTTATCTGCGCATACGGCTATGAAATGACATGGTCGGGCGGTCCCGGACATACAAATACATTCAATACCTACGGCACGGTGTCGCGTAATAATTCCGAGCTGAATAATAAATCGAACTATGCCGGTATGTATCGGTACAACGACCTGATGGTCAATGCAAATGCCGGACTGGATGTCAATGGAAAGCCGGTTACCGGCAGCACAAGAACAAAATACATTGCCGATGCGCCCGTCATATCACAGATGAACCATCCCGGTACGACCTTCGGCACCTTTGACGATTACGCCGGACGTACCGATGCACGCGACGAGATCATCAACCTGATCGAGGTCGGCAACGGCTCCGGTGCGGTGGTAAATTCAAGCTATTTTCCGAGCTATTCAGAGTATGACAAGGCGCTGGCAAAGGGCTGGCATATCGCTCCGACCAACAATCAGGATAACCACAGCGGCAGATGGGGCAGCTCCAATACGCACCGCACGGTTGTATTGACCGATGATTTTACCGAGGCAGGACTCTACCGTGCTATGGCACAGCGCCGCGTCTATGCGACCGAGGATCAGAATCTTCGAATTTTCTATTATTTGAACAACCAGGTAATGGGCTCCGTTGTGAACGCCGGCAAAACGGTTGATATTGCTGTATCGCTTTCTGACCCGGACGGTGAGAGGCTCGGCAAGGTAGAGATCATCGGCGAAAACGGAAAGTCGCTGAAGAGCTATACTGCGGCAGGCTCCACATATGAGCTGAGTGATACGATTGACAATACCGATGCGTATTACTATATCAAGGTTACCGAAACAGACGGTGATATTGCCGTAACGGCACCGGTCTGGATTGGCGGAGAAACGCAGGAATGTACGACCCACAGCTGGAACAGCGGAGAAATAACTCAGACAGCGACCTGTACAGAAAGCGGCATTAAAACCTATACCTGCACCCTCTGCGGCGTAACAACGACAGAAGAAGTTGCGGCGCCCGGTCATCATTTTGTCGGCGGTGTCTGCACGCAGTGCGGCGAGAAAGAGCCGGATAAGCCTGTAAAACCGTGCGACGGCGGAAAGGATTGCCCATCATATGACTTTGTTGATGTCAAGTACAGCAGCTGGTATCACGAAGCGGTAGATTTTGCTGTGACAAAGAATCTGTTTAAGGGTATGACGGCAACGACCTTCGAGCCGAATACTCCAATGACCAGAGGAATGTTAGTTACGGTTCTGTGGCGTTATAACGGACAGTCGAGAGAGGGCACAAATTTCTTTGCGGATGTCAAGGACGGACAGTGGTATACCGATGCGATCGCATGGGCATCGCATAACGGCATTGTCGGCGGTGTCGGAAACGGCAGATTTGACCCGGACGGCAAGGTGACCCGTGAGCAGCTTGCGGCAATTCTGTACCGTTACAGCGGAGCAGATGGTGCATGGCGCGGAAGCTATGCAAGCTATCCGGATGCCGACAGTGTCAGCTCATGGGCAGCGGATGCCTATGCATGGGCGATCGGCGAAGGTCTGATCAGCGGCAATCTGATCAACGGAAAAACAATGCTCGATCCGCAGGGCAACGCCACCCGTGCACAGGTCGCAATCATTCTCATGCGCTACATCCAAAATCAATAAGAAAGAAGTATCCCCGTGCTGCGGCACGGGGATACGCAAACGAAAAGAAGGTCACACAAATGTGCGACCTTCTTTTTGGTGGACGATATAGGACTCTTCCGCGGGCTAAAAAACAGATCCTGTTGCAACATCGGCTCTGGCTGCGTGCTGCAAGCATCACTTGCCAATCGCCGTGTTGCTGCCACTCCTTTTTGCTCCCTTGCCCCCGCCACAGGCGGCGGTCGCAAACGTTCCCCCCGGACTGTTTTTTGCGGCTTGCGAGCCGCCGCCCTGTTCTCGTCCTGCGTTCACGAAAAAAATCAGCCACACCACACGGTGTGACTGATTTTCTGGTGGACGATATAGGACTCGAAGTGCGGGATGAAAGTCTGAATGTTGTAAATGTTCCAAACATCCCGAAAAATCGTTAATAATCGCATCATATTCTTCGCAAATATTCCGCGAATCTTGGTATTTTGTTTCTGCTTTGGAATATTCCAAAGATTTTGCTGGGTACAATTTGGGTAGAAAAAAGTCACATAGAACGTATCTTTTCAGTTGAGATCTCTAATAGAAATTATTAAAAGCATATCATAAGATACGAAAGGAATTACATATGAAAAAGATTGTAAAATGCAAATATAACATAGATACCGGCTGCGTTGAGGTGCGCTTTGCCGATGATAGTACGCTTGCCATCAACGGCCTCGCTGTAGAGCTTGAATTTGAGATTGACCGAATTGACCGTTCCGAACTGGATTGGCTGATCTATAACAAACCCTTTGAGTACGCGCAGCTTGTCCTCAGCGGAAAAGTCAGAGAATACTTGAAAGGCACTCCCGAACACCGCCTGATGGATTAACCGATACATAAGCAATGCCCGCCGATTTAGGGCAGAGTTCATAAAACAGTAATACTGAAACTGAGCACTGTCGTTAATGGGTTGGCACAAAAGCAAGATGCTCTGTTGTGAATTATCAATCACAACAGAGCATCTTTTTTATATTTGAGATCGTTTTATCTAAGCTGAGTATGGCTTTTACATCAGAGTATAGACCAATGCCTTGCATATTTCTGTGGTTACATAATGCGCCCCCCGCCGAGAACGATATCACCATCGTACAGAACAACTGCCTGCCCGGGCGTAATCGCCCTCTGTGGATGTTCGAAAGTGACATTTACCGTGCCATCGGGCATGGGATATGCAATCGCAGGCTGTTCCTGCTGCCGATACCGTATTTTTGCCTGACATTTAATATCTGTAGTCGGTGCTCCACCGCTGATCCAATTGAAATCCGTCGCAGTCAGCTTGTTTCCGTACAAATCACTGTCTTCAGCCAGTGTCACAGTATTGTTCCCGGCATCAATACTCTTGACATACATTGGTTTCCCAAATGCAATGCCTAGTCCTTTCCTTTGACCAATCGTATAGTGAATGGTACCGTTAAGCACCGGTTGCGTTGAGTTTTCCAGATTGGTAAGTGGATGGAGAAAGTCCCGCATAAGCTAACAGCTTGTCAGGCGAATCAAACCGGGAGAAATCTCCAATCTCAGCCAGGATCATAGCACCCATTCGGTAGCTGATTCCGGGAATGGTGAGGATTGACGGAGCTGTTTCATCAACGATTGCCTTAATGGCGGTCTCAATTTCGTCTATCTCCTTATCCAGTTCGCGGATCAGTCGGATCGTATGCTGCAGTTCCAGAGATTTGGCAGGCATAACGGAACCAATAGAGGCTCTGGCAGCCTCGCGGATCTCGACAGCTTTCTCCCTGTCATAGCGACCTTTTGAAGCGTCGGACAGGACGGCCTTGAAATGCGTCAGATGGGCATTTGCAATTTGTTTAGCGCCGGGAAATTCGCTAAGAACGGCATAAACGGAAGCCATATGCAGGGTCGGCACGAGCGTTTCCAACTCTGGGAACAGGATGTTAACAAGGCGAGAAACGGACTGCTTGAGCTTCGCTCTCTCAGAAACTTTGTCAAATCTGTATCTGGTTAGTGACTTTAGCTCCTCGTTGTGGTATGCTGTGTCTGTGTAGGACTTGAGGTCCACATCAGACATGAGCA
>R26__coassemble_111_pt1 | contig 53741 bp, 48 predicted proteins | sample R26__metabat2_low_PE_037 | metagenome-assembled genome bin R26
ATGCATGCTATGCCTTGAATTCGGTCACCATTCCGAATACGGTAACAAGCATAGGCATACAGGCATTTTACGGCACAAGCTTAGTTTCGGTAACAATTCCGAACAGTGTAACAAGTCTGGCAAGTAATGCGTTCTACGGTTGTTCAAAACTAAACCAGGTAACGCTTCCCTGCAGACTGAATTATAGTTTTGCCAGTGGCGTTCGGGTGACCAAAGTCCATGTAGGCGATGCGGTCACAGACGCAAGTAAGGCCCCAACCTGCACGGAAAACGGTCTTACAGAGGGTACACATTGTTCTGTATGTGGTGCGGTTCTTACTGCACAGGAAGTAATCACTGCATCGGGACATACTTGGGGCAGCTGGAACGTATGGCAGGAGCCTTCCTGCACCGAACCCGGTATCCGCGGCCTCATCTGTGAACGCTGCCATGCCGAAGAGACAGAGGAAATTCCCACGACCGACCACTATTGGGGCAGCTGGAATGTATGGGAGGAACCTTCCTGCACCTGCACCGGTACCCGCGGCCGCTTCTGTGAGCGTTGCTATGCCACAGATACAGAGGAAATTCCCATGACTGACCACTATTGGGGCAGCTGGAACGTATGGGAGGAACCCACTTGCACTACCGCCGGGATTCGAGGCCGCACATGTCAGCGCTGCTATCAGAGTGAGCAAGAACCAATAGACACTTTGGCTCATGAATGGCAGGACGGCTATTGCACGAGATGCGGCGAGGCTTGTAAGCACGATCTCCTTACATCCGCAGACTGCACCCACGCGCCATTCTGCCTTGTTTGCCACGAATACGTTGGCGAGCCACTCGGTCATACGCTGACAGCTGCGACTTGCACGGAAGCGCCATTCTGTCTTGTCTGTCACGAAAAAGTGGGCGAGCCGCTCGGTCACACCTATGAAAACGGCGTATGTACCGAATGCGGTTTTGCACAGTTCGAGTTCAATTCTGCTTCCCTTGTCCTTTCCGGCGAGCTTGTTATGGACATCAACTGCACGGTTAATGATATGGAAGCAGTCAAGGACGGTTATATGGAAATGACCGTCGGCAGCACAAGCACGCAGAAGGTCAGCCTTTCTGATGCAGCGCATAATGCGGACGGCACCTACTCCTTCGCCTGCTACCTCAACGTTCTGCAGATGGCAGATGATATTACCCTCAGCTTCCACTACGGCGATACCGTCGTCGGTCCGTATACAAAATCGGTCGCGCAGTATCTGAACAACATCAAGACCAACTACAGTGATAATGCAGAGCTGGTCGCACTTGCGGAAGCGATCGCCGATTACGGCCACTTTGCACGGCCTGCGCTGCAGGAAGCAAATGGCTTCGAGGATGGCAAGTATCAGACGATGAATCGGATCAGCGAGAAAGCGTTTGTCCTTCCGGAAGCAGCTGACCTTGTAAGCTATACGGCGACCAAGACCGGCAGCGTTGCGCAGATTACCAATGTATCCAGAGCGCTTGCACTCGACCACGGCACGGATATTCTGCTCTACCTCACCTGTTCAGGCGGTTATACGCCGAGCATCACGGTAACGGACAAGGACGGCAATTCCGTTGCATACACGCTCAGCCCGAATGCAAGCGGCAAGTATACGCTTACGATTCCGCAGATTTCCGCGCATAAGCTCGGCGACTTATACACGGTGCGCATTGATAACGGCGCAATGGAAATTGAGATCAGCGCCCTGTCCTACGCTTATTCCGTTTTGAAGAGCGCTGCTGCGAGCGATGCGCAGAAGGAAGCAGTCGCAGCCCTGTATTACTACTATCAGGCAGCAATCGCATATCAGACAGCAAAAAACTGACTCAGGAAGGAGAAGTCAAATGAAACAGTTTACGGAACCTGAGCTCATCGTCAAGATGATGATGCCCAAGGATGTCTTGACCGCAAGCAGTGAAGAAGCGACCGATCCGACAACCAAGCAACCCGACCACGTAATGCCGGAAATCGGCTGGGATGATGACTGAGCACAAAGACATTCATCCGTTCTGAATCCAAAGAAACGGTTCTATAATAAATGTTGGGGTCAGGCTCATCGCCTGACCCCAACATTTATTATAGAACCTTTATTATAGAAACCAAAAACTGCCGCAGAAAACTGCGGCAGTTTTGAAATATAATTATGACAACGGTTCTGTAATCACATTGCGCTCTTTTTCGGATTCTTCCATCATGCGCTGTGCATAGCCGTTTGCATAGTCGAAAATAAAGTTTTCATAGTCGATATAAATACCGACCTTACTTTCGGCATCTTCAACAATGCTCTTGAGTTTATCAGTCGCACTCTGACCGGCATCCGCATCGTCTTCGGTATCTTCGTCGTCTGCCTTTTCTCCCTCAGAGGCAGCCTTCTCAGCTTCTTCTGCTGCTCTTCTCTGCTCAATTTCTTCGACAGCAGCTTCGTCAAGCTGGTACGGCTCAAATGTAGTTTTTACATATTTGCTGACAGCAGTATACGCTAAAATCAGCGCAACAGCCAGAATAGCAACTTTAATCCATACGGTCCACCAATAGCGGCCCATATCGCTCACTTCCTCTCAAGGTCTGATGTTCAGACGACAGATAATGATTTCCGTTCCGAATTATTTTGCAGCCTTATCCTGCGCAATCAGGGTTTTCAGGGCTTCGACAGCAACACGGACAGACGCGGAGGTGTCCTCGCTCATCTTCTGATCCAAACCTGCAGCTTCACGCTCCTGATTCCAGATAACATGGAAGCAGCTGCCGCAGCGGCAGCCCAAAGCATCCGCTACAACAAACAGTGCAGCAGATTCCATTTCAGATGCCAAAACGCCGAGGCGCTTCCATGCTTCCCATTTCTGCAGAAGCTCATACGATACGGGCATCTTTGCAGGGCTGTGCTGACCGTAGAAAGCATCCTTACACTGAACAACACCGACATGCGTTGTTTTGCCCATAGCCTTTGCCGCATCACGCAGAGCGATTGTACAGTCAAGATTTGCAACCGCCGGATACTCAATGGGAGCGTATTCCATAGAGGTATGTTCAAAACGGATTGCGCCGGTTGCGACAACGATATCACCGGACTGGACATTCAGATTGATGCCGCCGCAGGTACCGGTACGGATAAAGGTATCTGCACCAATGTTGTGAAGCTCTTCCATGGCAATAGAGGCAGACGGACCGCCAATGCCGGTAGAGCAAACGGTAACCTTTTCACCGAGCAGTGTGCCGGTGTAAATATTATACTCGCGGTTCTGGGAGACATGCACGGGATTATCAAAGAGCTTTGCGATCGATTCGCAGCGGCCGGGGTCACCGGGGAGGATGCAGTAACGGCCAACGTCACCTTCGACGCAGCGAATGTGGAACTGTTTTTCAAGCTTTTGCATAACGGGGCACTCCTTCACAATAAAATGTATCCATATTATACCGCATTTGACATAAAATAGCAAATGCAATTTCGATTTTTTGCAGGAACTTCGAAAAATCAGAGAAAAAATCTGCAATTTAATCGTTTTCGCTTAAAAAAGTGTGATCTGGCTGGTTTCAGGGAGGTCGCCGAATGCGCCGGCAAGCTTCAGATTTTCAATATGCGTCTTTGAAACCTTCGGGCAGGCTGCGGAAAATTCCTCAATCGAAATAAACTGCTTCCCTTTTCTCCCCTCATAAATATCCCATGCCGCTGTTTCGCCGAGACCGGAAACAGATACGAACGGAGGCAGAAGCTTTCCATCATCAATTTCGAATCTGGTTGCATGGGACTTATACAGGCTCATATCCGCAAACTCAAATCCGCGCAGATAAAATTCGTAGCAGACCTCCAGCGTTGTCAGCAGGTCATCTTCCTTTGCCGAATGGTCCGGATTGGAAGAGATCGCCTTGATATGCGATTTTACGGTTTCAATACCGTGCGTCATCATAACGGCATCAAAACCGTCCTTCTGACTGCGGCGATAGAAGTATGCCGCATAGTATGCAAGCGGATAATGCACCTTAAACCACGCGATACGGAACGCCATCATAACATATGCTGCCGCATGCGCCTTCGGGAAGAGGTACTTGATTTTCTTGCACGAATCAATATACCACTCCGGCACCTCATGCTGACGCATTTCGTCCTCAATGCCCTCAGGCCACGGTTTTCCCTTATGGATAGCACCCTTTCGGACAGCCTCCATAAACTTAAATGCTCTCTTTTCCGGCAGACCGCATTTGATCAGATAGAGCATGATGTCATCACGGCAGCCGATTGCCTGATTGACCGATGCCGTTCCGCTCAGAATCAAATCCTTTGCATTTCCGAGCCAGACGTCCGTGCCGTGGGAGAAGCCGGAAAGCCGGATCAAAGTATCAAACTGTGTCGGCTTGGTGTCCATCAGCATGCCTCGCGTAAATGACGTGCCGAATTCGGGAATACCGACCGTTCCGACCTCGGTTAAAATCGGGTCATGCTCATAGCCGAGCACCTTACTGGAGGTAAAAATCGACATGGTGTCTTTGTCATCAAGCGGAATTTTCTGTGCATCCACTCCCGTCAAATCCTCCATCATACGGATCATCGTCGGGTCATCGTGACCGAGCATATCCAGCTTCAGGAGATTTTCCTCCATAGAATGGTATTCAAAATGAGTTGTGATAATGTCTGTATTCGTATCATCTGCAGGGTGCTGCACGGGGCAGAAATCCCAGATTTCATTTTCCTGCGGAATAACGACCAGTCCGCCCGGATGCTGTCCTGTCGTTCGGCGAACATCCACACAGCCTGCCGCCAAGCGGTTTTCCTCCGCCTTTGAAGCAGTCATATTCCGCTCCGACAGATATTTTTTCACATAGCCGTAAGCTGTTTTTTCCGCAACCGTACCGATCGTTCCTGCGCGGAAGACATGACTTGCGCCGAACATATCAATACAGTACTGATGTGCGCGGGACTGGTATTCGCCGGAGAAGTTCAGGTCAATATCCGGCACCTTGTCGCCGCCAAAACCGAGGAAGGTTTCAAACGGGATATTAAAACCGTCCTTATCCAACTGCTCACCGCATTCCGGGCACTTAGCATCCGGCAGGTCCGCACCGCAGTTGATTCCATCCGGAACATCAAACGAGCAGTATTTGCACTTCGGGCAGCGATAATGCGCCGGCAGTGAATTAACCTCCGTAATGCCGGACATAAATGCAACCAGTGAAGAGCCGACAGAGCCTCGGGAGCCGACCAGATAACCGTGCTCCAAAGAGTTCTGCACCAGCTTCTGTGCCGACATATAAATCACGTCATAATGGCAGGTAATAATATCATTCAGCTCGGTATCGACACGCTTCTGAATGATTTCCGGCGGATTTTCGCCGTAGAGTCTGTGGAGCTTTCCGTAGACAAGATTTTTCAGGTCTTCCACGGAGTTTTCAATTTTCGGTGCAAACAGATTATGAGGCACCGGACGAATTACATCGCAAAGATCTGCAATATGATTCGGATTCGTCACGACCACTTCAAATGCCTTTTCCGCTCCCAGATAGGAAAATTCCTCCAGCATCTCATCCGTTGTGCGGAAATAGAGCGGATTGGGACGGTCGCAATCGGAAAACCCTTTGCTTGCAAGCAGGATTCTGCGATAGATCTCATCCTCCGGATTGAGAAAGTGGACATCGCCGGTCGCGCAGACGGGCTTCCCCATTTCCTCACCAAGACGGACAATCGTGCGGTTAAACTCCCGGAGCTGCTCTTCGTTTTCTGCCGTACCGTCTGCAAGCATGAACATATTATTGCTCAAGGGCTGAATTTCAAGGAAATCGTAGAACGACGCAATACGCTTGAGCTCTGCATGGCTCTTGTTCGCAATAACTGCCTGGAACAGCTCGCCTGCTTCACAGGCAGAGCCGATAATCAAGCCCTCGCGATACTGCAGAAGCTCCGATTTCGGCATTCTCGGATTGCGCTTGAAAAACTTCAGATGTGCATCCGAAATAATATGGTAGAGATTTCGAAGTCCGGTCTGATTCTTTGCAAAAACGATAATATGACGCGCGCGGCGGTCCATAATATGGCTGCCCGAGCGCAGTGAAATCATATCTGTATTGATTTCCTGAATGTTCTTTACACCGCGCTGCTCCATCATCTGCGCAAAACGCAGGTAGATATAGCCGCAGGTCAACGCATCATCGGAAGCACGGTGATGATTGAATTCCGGCAGACTGAGCGCATCGGCAACCAGATTCAGCTTATACTTGGAAAGCTGCGGCATCAGATTCTGCGACAGGATCAGCGTATCAATATATGTCGGCGCAAACGGTATTTGCAGCCGTTCACATGCAGCCGTCACAAAACCGATATCAAAATCCGCATTGTGCGCAACGAGCGGGCGATCTGCGCAGAAACGCAGGAATTCCGGCAATACTTCGGAAATATCCGGCGCACCCAAAAGCATGGCATCGGTAATACCCGTCAGTTCAATAATCTTCGGGTCTAAACGGCGCTTCGGATCGACAAATTTCTGGAAGGTATCGACAACCTCACCGTCACGCAAAATGACTGCACCGATTTCGATGATTGTATCCGTAAATGCTGACAGACCTGTCGTTTCCAGATCAAAGGCTACAAACTCGCCCTTGAGCGGCATATCGCTGTTTCCGTGGACAGCGATACGGTCATCAACGTCATTGACATAGTAGCCTTCGCAGCCATAGAGAATTTTGATGTTTTTATCCGTACCGGCAACCTTGTTTTTGCTTGCATTCAGTGCTGCCGGGAAGGATGATGCGACACCGTGATCGGTAATAGCGATTGCCTTATGCCCCCAACGGGCTGCAGTTGCTACCGCTTCACCGGTCTTTGTCAGTGCATCCATCATAGACATCGTCGTATGCAGATGCAGCTCAACGCGCTTCTGTTCGGCAGTATCTTCACGCCGCGGCGCATCGATCTTAGCAATTGCAATCGGACGAAGCACCACTTCTCTGGTATAGGTATCAAAGTCTATTTTGCCGAGAACACGCAGCCACATTCCGGGTTTTTTAACTGCCTCGGTAATCGGTTTTCCGGTATCGCCTTTGAAGTAATCGCTGATACGGATAGAGCCGGTATAGTCCGTCATATCAAACGATACAACGGTTGCCGCCCGTTTGTTGATATCCCGATGATCGACCGCAAATACCCTGCCCTCTACGACCACACGTTCATTCTGGCGGTCAAGAGAAATATCCTTCATATCCGTTTTTTCGCCGCGAATCGGTTTTCCGAAAATCATATCGGACGAAGGATTTTTGGCTGCCGATTTGTTATCCGGTACAGCGGCAGGAATTGCAGGAATTGTTTTCATTGCCTCCTGACGCATTTGCTGCGTCTGTGCAAACAGCTCCTCCTCACCGGTTTCACTGCCGCAGATTACGGAAATCTTTGTTTTCACACCAAATCGCTGCGCAAGATGGCGCTCAACCAAATGCAAATGCGGCAGAAGTCCGTCTTTTCCGTTTGCACGCAGGAAAACCTTGCTCTCCCCCGGTGCAAGCTCCCATCTTGCCCCTGCAAGCGTAGCCGCTGCCGGAGAAAATGCGGAAATCAGGATTTTATTCAGCTCCTCTGCCTGGCATTCTGTCAGTTTTTCAGGTGGAAATTCCGGAAGCAGACGAACACTGCGAAAGTCGTAAATTCCGCACAGTGCCTGTGCAACCGTTGCTAACTCCTGTGCCGGAAGGTATTCCTCCATTGCAAGATCTAACTCAATTGAGCGGCTGTCGCGGTCAATTTCTGCATGGCAAACCGCCGCCTGCTCTAAAACAGCACGCAGCGGTCCTTCCGGTTCATATTCAAAAAACATTTCCAGAAACGGGAATGTATTTGCCATTTTCTTCTCCTAAATCTTATCTATGTATCGTAAAAGTGTCGGAAGCAGCTCGTCATACGGCAGCTTTTCGCGCAATTCACCCTTGACGAAAATAACGCCGCAGCCGTCACCGCCGGCAATTCCGATGTCTGCCTCTCTGGCTTCACCGGGACCGTTGACAATGCAGCCCATCACCGCAACGGTGATGTTCTTCTCGCAGTTTTGCAGTGCCTCCTCCACACGGTTTGCAAGTCCGATCAGATCAATCTTCGTTCTGCCGCAGGTCGGACAGGAAATCAGATTGACACCGTTTTTGCGCAGTCCGGCAGCCTTCAGAATTGCTTTTGCTGCAATGACCTCGCGCACGGGATCTGCCGTCAGAGAAACGCGGATGGTATCGCCGATGCCCATACACAGAAGTCCGCCGATACCCATTGCGGATTTGATCGTCCCCATATATTCCGTGCCGGTTTCCGTCACGCCGACATGGAGCGGATAATCCGACTTTTCATGCATCAGGCGATATGCCTGCATCATCAGCGGTACATTGCTTGATTTCATTGAAACGCAGGTGTCATAAAAGCCGAATTTCTCCAGCAGCGCAATATGCGAAAACGCGCTTTCCACCAATGCTTCCGGTGTCGGATGCCCGTACTTTTCCAGCAGCTTTTTATCCAATGAGCCGCCGTTGACACCGATGCGGATCGGAATGTGATGCATCTTACAGCAGTCCACAACAGCTTTGACCCGATCTTCCCCACCGATGTTGCCGGGGTTGATTCGGATTTTCGATGCGCCGCCCTCAGCCGCTGCAATCGCCAGCTTATAGTCAAAATGAATATCTGCAACCAACGGAAGCGGCGACTTTTCCGCAATCTTCTTAAAAGCCTCTGCCGCCTCCATATCAAGCACGGAAAGCCGGACGATTTCACAGCCTGAATTTTTCAGAGCCGTGATCTGCTCCAGACAGCCTACAATATCCGTATTGGGGCGGTTGAGCATGGACTGGATGGAAATGGGCGCACCGCCGCCGATCTGCACGCCGCCAACCGTTATTTGTCTTGTCATATCAGCCTCCGAAAATCTGTAAAACGTCCTGCACCGAAATAAAGGCTATAAAGAGCAGCAGCAAAACCATAAAGCCTGCGTGCAGATAGCCCTCATACTTGGGATTGATCTTGCGGCGCAATATTTTTTCTACTACAGCGGTAATCAGCAGGCACGCAGCCCTGCCGCCATCCAGCGCAGGAATCGGCAGTAAATTTACAATGGCAATATTTACTGCGATCAGCGCAAAGAAATACAGAACGATCAAGATGCCCTGACCTATCGTCTGGGACTGCGTAGCCACCTTCGTCACCGTGCTGACAATTCCCACAGGTCCGGACAAATCCTTCACTCCGGCAGCCCCCGCTGCAATCATTTTCACAGAAAGCCGAATCTGATTGGCAAAGTCCACATACTGATTCCATGTGAAGTCCAACACCGAATTAAGTGTCTTTTCCCTGTAGCCTAGGTAAAAGCCATAGCGGTACTGTCCGTTATAATCCTGCTTTTTCATCTCAAATCCGTTCAGCTCGACTTTTTCTCCGTCACGGATTACCACAATATCAAATATATTATCCTTGTCGAGATATGTGGTCACGATATAAAAATCGTCGATCACATAGACTCGTTCTCCGTCAATGGAATAAAGGCGGTCACCGACTTGTAAGCCTTCCTCGGACTGATAAGGGCATGAAGGCTCAAAAGCGGTAATTTGTGTGTCGGGTATGGCGTCATATCGTGCCAACACAAAAATCAAGGTCAAAATCAGACCGAGAAGCAAATTCATCACACTGCCGGCGATGAGAATAATCAGCCGTTTCCAGACCTTCGCGTTCGTGAATGCACGAGGATTTTCACTCTCCCCATCCTCGCCCTCCATCGCGCAATAGCCGCCGATGGGAATACAGCGAATCGAATACTGCGTTTCTCCGATCTGCTTCTTCCAGATGGCAGGTCCCATAAACAACGAAAATTCATTGACCTGCACGCCAAAGAGCTTGGCGGTGAAAAAATGTCCGAATTCATGGACGAAAATCAGAAGGCTAAAAAATAATATCGCAAGTACGATATAAAAAACGATCAAACCCTACACCTCACGAAAATTGTTCTACAATTTTTCTGGCAAGCGCATCCGCCTGCAGAATTTCCTCCAAATCGGGATTTTTGACATACGGCACAGCATCCATTGCAGCGCGCACAAGTCGCGGAATGTCATAAAAACCGATTTCGTCTTTCAGATATTTTGCCACCGCCGCCTCATTTGCTCCGTTGAGCACAGCGCAGCAGTTACCGCCGCGGCTGACTGCCTCTTTCGCAAGCGTTAAGCACGGGAAGGCTTCTTCATCCGGCTTGGCAAATGTCAGACTGCCGCAGGTAAGCAAGTCGAGCGGCTGCGCCGGATTTTCCGCACGGAGCGGATAGGTCATGGCAAGTCGGATGGGGATGCGCATATCCGGCACGCCGAGCTGCGCCATAACAGCGCCATCCCGGAATTCCACCAGAGAATGCACAATGCTCTGCCGATGAATGACAACATCTACCTTTGACAGCGGAAGATCATACAGCCGCATCGCCTCAATAACTTCCAGTCCCTTATTCATCAGGGTAGCACAGTCGATGGTAATTTTATTCCCCATCTTCCAATTCGGATGCTTCAATGCATCCGATTTTGTTACATTTTTCAGTTCCTTCGGTGATTTTCCGAAAAACGGTCCGCCGGAGCAGGTCAGAATCAATCTGCGGATTTCGCCGCGGTCACGGCAGCCCATCAGGCACTGGAAAATTGCAGAATGCTCAGAATCGACGGGGACGATTTCCGCACCGTATTCCCTCGCCGCAGCCATGACCAGCTCGCCTGCACAGACCAGCGTTTCCTTGTTCGCAAGCGCAATACGCTTCTTCTTTGCAATCGCGGCAAGCGTTGGATGCAAGCCGACCATGCCGACAACCGCCGTGACGACCGTATCCGCTTTTTCATACTCCGCTGCGGCAATCAGACCGTCCATGCCGGATAGAATCTTAATACTATCATCAGCAAGCGCCGATTTCAGCTTTTTTGCTGCTTCGTCCGTTGCCATAACCGCCAGCTCCGGACGAAATGCACGGCATTGCTGTGCCATACGCTCAACATTCGTTCCGGCGGTCAGCGCGACAACCCTGACTTCCGGCATCTGCTCAACAACTTCCAGTGTCTGCCGTCCGATAGAGCCGGTAGAGCCGAGAATAGATAAATATTTTGTCATATTACTTCACCGCAAACGGAATCAAAAGAATCAGAATTTCTGCAATCGGAGCACAGATCATCGTGCTGTCAAAGCGATCGAGAATACCGCCGTGTCCCGGAATCAGATTCCCGTAATCTTTAATACCGACCTGCCGTTTTACAACAGACAGCGTCAAATCGCCGAGCATGGAGCCGAATGCGCCGATCACGCCGTAGACTGCAGCAAAGAAATAATTGACCTGTGTGAAGCCGAAAAACCTGTTCAGAATCAGCGTGTAGATGACCATGCCGATGATATTGGTAACTACACCGCCGATTGCACCCTCTACTGTTTTTTTCGGGCTGACAACGGGCGCCAGCTTGTGCTTTCCGAGCGCTCTGCCGACAAAATATGCACCGGAATCGGCGATCATGGAAATCAGAAACGCAACCAGAATATAGTATTTACCGCTTTCTCCGCCATCCATACCGCGAAGGCGCACCAATGCACCGATTAAGAACGGATAGACAATGCCGCTGAACAGCGCAGCGCATAACGCCGTGAACTTCAGCTCTGTATGCCCTGCAAGCAGCTCGCAAAACAGAACGGAAGCATACAGGAACAGACCGATCAGTGCAGACAGCCAAAGCGTCTGTTCGCTGACAATGCTGCACGCACGAAGCCACGACCACATATCGACCGCCACCGACATCACAACGGTATAGGCAACGATTCTCTTATGCTTGAGAATACCGGTACGCCAAAGCATTTCATATGCGCCGACAGCACAGGCAAGCGCAAACAGGATCGCCGTTCCGATCGGCGGCAAAAGCAATACGACCGCCAGCAGTACCGGCAAGCCGACTGCGGCAGCAAGAATTCGAGTCAGCATTATTTCACCCCTCCAAAGCGGCGGTTGCGTCCATTAAAGGAAGCGATCGCCTTTTCCAGCTCCTCCGGACCGAAATCCGGCCAAAGCACGTCTGTAAAATAGTATTCAGCATAGGCTGACTGCCATAACAGGAAATTCGATGTCCGAAGCTCTCCGCCCGGACGAATGATCAGCTCAGGATCCGGCACGCCGGCAGAATACATCATATCCGAGAACAGACTTTCTGTCAGTTCCTCCGGCTTGCGAGTTCCGTCCACACAGGCTTTTGCAAAATCCTGCGCCGCGCGGATGATTTCCGCTCTTCCGCCATAGTTCAGGCAGAAATTCACCTGAACGCCGCTGTATTTCACGGATTCCTCCGAAGCGATGCGTGCCTCCTCCTGCAGCTGCGGAGAAAGGCGGCTCATATCGCCGAAGAAGCAGAAACGCACCTGATTTTTATCCATATCGCGGATAATTTCACGCAGATACTTTTCCAGCAGCTCCATGATTGCATTCACTTCCTCCTCGGAGCGTTTCCAGTTCTCGGTGGAGAAGGTATACACCGTTAAGTATTTCAAGCCAATGGATTTGGCATAATTTGCAATCGTTCGAAATGCTTCCGCGCCCATCTTGTGACCGGCGGTTCTCGGAAGTCCGCGTTTTTTTGCCCAACGCCCGTTACCGTCCATAACAATGGCGATATGCGTCGGTACGGCACGCTCTGCCGCAATCTTTTTCTTCTTAAAAAACATGATACTCTCCAGATAGAATGAATTGCCATTCCGAGCGCGGTGAAGAGGATTCTCTTCACCGCCTTTGCTCAGGAATGACATCATTACAAAGCAATATTACGGAGGCTTCTTACAGCTCCATCAGTTCCTTTTCTTTTACGCCGCAGGCTTCATCGACCTTCTTGACGTACTTATCTGTCAGATCCTGCAGATCCTTTTCCGCCTTTTTCTGATCATCCTCTGTAATTTCAGAGTCCTTCTTCAGCTTCTTGATGTAGTCCATGGCATCACGGCGGATATTACGGACAGCAACCTTTGCATCCTCGCCGTACTTCTTTACCTGCTTGACCAGCTCGCGGCGGCGTTCCTCCGTCAGCTGTGGGAATACCAGACGAATGACTCTGCCGTCATTCTGCGGATTGATGCCGAGATCGGAAATCTGAATTGCCTTTTCAATCGGCTTGAGCAGGCTGCCGTCCCACGGCTGAATGACGAGTGTGCGTGCATCCGGGGAGGAAATCGATCCGACCTGACCAATGGGGGTATCTACACCGTAATACTCAACAGTGATACGGTCCAGCACACGGGCATTGGCGCGGCCTGCGCGGATTGCGCCGAAATCGTCCTGCAGGACATCCAGCGTCTTGTCCATTTTCCGGTTAAATTCTTTGAAATCAACTGACATCTTATTTATCCTCCTTAACAAGTGTTCCGATTTTTTCGCCCATCACAACGCGCAGGATGTTTTCGGGATCCTTGAGTGCAAACAGAATGATGGGAATATGGTTGTCCATTGAAAGCGAAGTGGCTGTTGTGTCCATGACCATCAGATGGCGTGCAAGCACCTCGTCATAGGTAATTTCGTCGAATTTGACAGCCTCGGGATTCTTGAGCGGATCATCCGAATAAACACCGTCAATATTCTTGGCAAGCAGGATAGCATCGGCGTTGATCTCTGCTGCACGGAGCACCGCACCGGTATCGGTAGAGAAGAACGGATTGCCGGTACCGCAGCCGAAAATCACAACTCTGCCCTTTTCCAGATGGCGAATTGCCTTGCTGCGAATATACGGCTCTGCAATCCGGCTCATTTCAATTGCAGTCTGAACACGGACATCGACACCGCGCTGCTCCAGACTGTCTGCAAGCGCAAGGCAGTTAATCACCGTTGCCAGCATACCCATATGATCGGCACGGGTGCGTTCCATACGGTCGCCGCCGTCTTTGATGCCGCGCCAGAAATTTCCGCCGCCGACAACAACACCGACCTGTACGCCGGACTCTACACAACGCTTTACAACATCGCAAACGCTGCCGATAACGTCAAAATCAAGGCCTCTATGGGCATCACCTGCAAGCGCCTCACCACTGATCTTTAATAATACACGGCGATATTTCGGCTCGCTCATGGGAAACCACTCCTTCTTTGGGATTTGTCTTCCTCTATTCTATAATAATTCACGCAGATTGGCAACTAAAAAATCAAATTTCGGATAATGTTTTTCTCCCGACACATATTTTTTCGGCAAAATGTACGGAATGACCGTTGCAGATTTGGGAATTCTGTTATATAATGGATTTCGAAATTTGATCCGAAAGGACGAACAAAATGGAAGAAGAAGTCAAGACTCCGGAAATCAAAAATTTTATTGAGGCTTTTGTAGAAGAAGACATTTCCGCCGGCGGTCAGTTTGAAGGTATGACCGTTCATACGCGTTTCCCGCCGGAACCGAACGGATATCTGCATATCGGTCATTGCAAAGCGCTTTGCATCGACTTCGGCACGGCAGAAAAATTCGGCGGTATGTGCAACCTGCGCATGGATGATACCAATCCGGCGAAGGAAGATACCGAATACGTCGAAGCTATCCAGAACGACATTCACTGGCTCGGCTTTGACTGGGGCGACCGTTTCTTCTACGGCTCTGAGTATTTTGAAAAAGACTATGAATATGCCGTTGAGCTGATCAGGAAAGGTCTCGCCTATGTCTGTGACCTGACACCGGAACAGTTCCGCGAATACCGCGGCGACATCGGCAAGCCGGCAATCTCCCCTTACCGTGACCGTTCCGTTGAGGAAAACCTCGATCTGTTCGAGCGGATGCGCAAGGGTGAGTTTGAAGAAGGCACAAAGACACTGCGTGCAAAAATTGACCTTGCCAGCGGCAACTTCAATATGCGCGATCCGGTCATTTACCGTATCCGCTATATCAACCATCACCGTCAGGGTAACAAATGGTGCATCTATCCGATGTACGATTTCGCCCATCCAATTCAGGACGCTTTGGAGGGCATTACACATTCTCTCTGCTCTCTGGAATTTGAGGCGCACCGTCCCCTGTACGATTGGGTCGTCAGCAATGTTTCCATTCCCTATCACAAGCCGCGTCAGATCGAGTTTGCAAGACTGGGTATCGACCACACCGTTATGTCCAAGCGCAAGCTCCGCCAGCTGGTGGAAACCGGACGCGTTTCCGGTTGGGACGACCCCCGTATGCCGACCCTCTGCGGTCTACGCCGCCGTGGCTATACTGCCCATTCCATCCGCGATTTCTGTGAACGCATCGGCGTTGCAAAATCTGCAAGCGTTGTGGAATATGCGCTCTTGGAGCATTGTCTGCGTGAGGATCTGAACGAAAACGCGGAACGCACCATGGCAGTTTTGCATCCGGTCAAGCTGATTATCACCAACTATCCCGAAGGTCAGTCCGAGACCTTCGAAGTAGAAAACAATCCCGTTCATCCCGAACAGGGTACGCATTGCATTACCTTCAGCCGTGAGCTTTGGATCGAAGAAGAAGACTTTTTGGAAACACCCATTCCCAAGTATAAGCGTATGTATCCGGGTAATGAAGTCCGTTTGAAGGGCGCCTATCTTGTCACTGCGACCGGCTGCAAAAAGGACGAAAACGGCAAGATCACCGAAGTTTATGCCGAGTATGATCCGGAAAGCCGCGGCGGAAATCCTGCGGACGGTCGCAAGGTCAAGGGCGCTACCATCCATTGGGTGGATGCTTCTAACTGCGTTGATGCAGAAGTCCGTCTGTACGAAAATCTGTTCTCCGATCCGCAGCCGGACGGTGCGGATAAGGATTTCCTTGAATGCATGAATCCGAATTCTCTGACCGTTCTGCAGGGCTGCAAGGTTGAAGCCGCACTGGTCGAAGATGCAAAGAAATTCGATGCATCAGGTAAAGACCGCAAGGCAAAAACTGCCCCCTGCTATCAGTTCATGCGTGTCGGTTACTTCTGCATGGACAATCAGGACTGCAATGCCGAGCATTTGGTATTCAACCGCAGTGTTCTTCTGAAAGACAGCTTCAAAGCCTAAATAAATAAGCCTGCCGGTTATTCGGCAGGCTTGTCCGTGTAAAAAACCTTTTTTGTCATTCTGAGGGAACGCGGTGACCGAAGAATCTATCCGGTTCCTGTTCTGTGAAGATTCTTCGCTACGCTCAGAATGACATCAAAAGAAAATCGCGCAGAAAAAATGCTCGTTCTGATTTTAACGATTATGAACTTTTTGACAGTCTGAAGCCTGCCGGTTATTCGGCAGGCTTATTATTTATCACAACAAAATCATCTGAGGCTTCTGCAGGAATGATTATCAGGTCCATATCGACCGTCGTGCTGATTCCGGGAACAACACCGGCATCCGTATACTGAAGCCAGTCGAAATGATACGGGAATGTGGGCGGAAGATTGTATTCTGCAAGCCACAGCGTATAGTCCTGCAGTCGGAACAAATCCAGATGGTGATATCCGTAATCCAGGTTAAAATACATTCCGGTCTCGTAACCGGCGGCTTTGATTTCCTCGCAGAATGCTTCGGCAAAGTCTGTGATCGGCATACCGCTTGCGCCCGAAATTCTGCCCGAGCCATCTCCGTGCTCCCAGTCGTAGAAAACAGGAAGCTCCGGCGTGTAATCTTTCAGAAGCTCACATACAAATCTTGCTTCCTCAACAGCCTCCTGCGCGGTAATTGCCTGAGAATAAAAGTATACCGAAACAGGCAATCCTGCATTTTGAGCGCCTTCTATATTATAGCGGAATTGCTCATCTTCGTAAAGTCGTCCTTCCGTTGAGCCGCGGTAACCTGCGCGGATGACCGCAAATTCAATACCTGCGTTGGCAACTGTTTCCCAGTCGATCACGCCCTGATGTGCAGAAACGTCAACGCCGATCATGGTATCCTCGCCGGCATAATGAAGAAATCCGCCGGACTGGTAGAACGCCTCATCAATATATTCATTCGTCGGCAGCGTTTCTTCCGTGGGCTCAACCTCTGCCTCCGGACGATCCGGAATACAGAACAAAGCAATCAGACCAATGACAAGCAGCAATGCCAGTGCAGCAATAATCCACATCATCATCCGTCTTTGTTGTTCGGCTTTTTTGCGCTTTGCCATGAGTGACCGCCTTTCTATGTCTATTCACTGTGTATACATTATACCACATTCGTCAATCCCTGTCGATTTTTGAAAAAAGACTTGTTTGAATTTAATTTTTATTGTAAAATAGACGCACCAATGATTTGGAGGGTTCCGTTTTGAAACGTTTTATTCGCAGCAAATTCTCACCGCTTTTGCTGATTCTTTTTTTGATTTCACTTGCAGGCTGCTCCGCAGACGATACTTCTGTTGAAGCGTATGAAGACTCCGAAACCGTTACGATTGCAGCTGTCGGAGATGTATTTCTTTCAAACGAGATGATCGATCAGGCGAAGCAGCCCGATGGCTCCTACAATTTCCTCCCTGCCCTTTCCGATGTTTTTTCTGCAGTATCTGATACTGACCTGACGCTCGGAAATTTCGAAGGAAACTTTAACGGCACGCCCTACGGTCCGTCCTACGGAAGCTATCCGGACGAGTTTGCAGATGCCTTAAAAAACGGTGGCTTTGATATTTTACAAACCGCCAACTCTTACAGCGTCTTTGCCGGAATGACAGGTCTGGAGCGCACAAAGAGCATCATTGAAGGCAAAGGGATGTCCGCTCTCGGAACCTTTGTGGATTCGAAGGACCGTGAAGAGAACGAAGTCCTCATGTTCGAGATTCGCGGCGTCCGCGTTGCATTTATTTCCTTTACCAAAAGTCTGAGCGGCATGACCCTTCCCGATGATTCTACCGGCTGCGTCGATATGCTTTATCTGGATTACATGACCGATTACGAAGAAATCAACGAAGAGGGCATTCTCCGCGCTATTGATAAAGCTAAGCAAATGAACGCCGATGTCATCATTGCCGCCCTGCACTGGGGCAGTGAAAACATCAGCGGAATTACCGAAACACAGAACGAAATTGCGGATCTGATGTTTGCAAACGGTGTTGATGCAATTCTCGGCTCTCATTCCCATATTGTCAGCACGGTAGAGCGCCGCACCGTCACAACGAATGACGGTGAGCGAAAAGATGTCGTTCTTGCCTACAGTCTCGGCGATTTTTGCGAAGTAGAATCCGGTGAATGCAACCTCGCTCCCGTTCTGAAGCTGGCGTTTACCAAAAGTCCCACCGGAAAAGTCACACTGAGCAAGCTCTACTACTCCACGGTCGCGGCAGTTGACCTCGGTGGTGATGCCCCTGTCCGATACATGGCGCTTGATGTAGATACCGCACTTTCCCTCTATGAAAGTAACTATTACAATCGCATCAGCAAGGAGCTTTACGAGCAGCTCTCCGGCAAGCGTGAATATATGCAGTCACAGCTTAATATCGCTCCCTAAGATCAAAAACTCCCGTTCCGATTATCAATCGGAACGGGATATTTTTTAATCAATATCGGTGATGATCTCTGCCGGCGGCGTATCCAGTACTTCCGGATTTCTCAGGACCTTATGGAAATACTTCAGGACCGTTGCGTAGTAGAAACCGTCCACTGTTCTTTCATCGCAGTTCATTACAAAATCGACATATCGACGTGTAACTACACTGCCGTCTGCATCGATCTCCTGCCTGCGATACTTTCTGCCGAATGCAATAAACACAGGCAGATTGCCGAAATCATACAGATGATGCACGATGGGCGGAATACCAAGCGAGCCCATAGACGTGAAGATAACCGATGCGTGGAACGGACTGACTTCGAGCAAAAACTGCGGAAGCTTTCCGAAATAATCCATCACCTTGAGCAGCCATACAACGAATTTTAAGAGCAGTCCGGGCAGACTTGCAAGCAGACCGGCAACTGCATCAAAACTGCTGTCGAGCGGCGTACTTTTTACTTCCTCATAGACCTTATTGAACTTCTCGTAAACCTCTTTTGCCGTATCTGTCTGTGTCAGATGCAGCTTAATCATGGTCTCGTCGCCGTCGGTACGCATATTCTTTTTCATCGCCATCGTAAACTGAATATCCTCGTCTCGCTGATAGACACGCTGACCGGAAAGAAAACGGTTTACACCGGGATACTTTGCTACGCAGCGCACATATGCGGCTAGAAAAACATGCGTGATGCCGAAATTTTCCATGCCCTCAGAACGCTTTTTATGGATATAGCGTTCAATGTTGGAAATTTCGATTTTGTCCTGAATGGAATTGGACGCGCCGTTTCTATTCGGCATGATATAGTTTGCAACAACAGACATACCGTCAATACTGCGCAATCGGCGTCCGTCCGTCCGGTCTCCCCAAGTCATATGGTAACGGCCATCCGCAAAAATCCGCGTCGCCAAAGAGGCAACAAACAGTGAGCCCAGAAGCAGCACATTTGCAAGCTTGTTCATCAAATCAAAGATCTCAAACATTTGAATTCCGCGAATGAAATCATACAGCAGAAATGCAAACGGAAGCGCCGTTAAAATCGGAAGAACAGGCATGCGCTTGATTTTTCCGGTCATGAACATCCGGTAAATGATATAGAATGCCAGATACAAAATCCAGCACACGACTACATAGCGCATATAAGCAAACAGCGCATATCCGCCGCCGAGCTGTGCAGCAAGCTCAGGCTGCTCCTGCAGTCTGAAATACCAGTCCAAAGCAATCTGTCCGAAATACACGCAAGCCCAGAAAACAGGCTTCGTTGAACGGTAATATTCCTTTGGACCGCGTACGACCAAAATGAACGCAAAACCAAGTGCCACCCATATCGGAAGCACTTTTTGAAACCAGATATTCACCGTGCTGAGCTGTAAGCCAAAGCACAAAGCAAGTATCTGCATCACAGCTGAGCCGACAGCCAGCAGCACAGCCAGCCATGTCAGAGGATTCTTACAGCTGACATAATAGCGTATATTTTTCATTTTTCCTCCCTCTCCAACGGCAGATGCAACTCCTTCATGATATCAGATACCTGAGAGATGTATTCTTTATCAGCATTCCGCATTATTTCACGAGTCTTCTCCGCCTTTTTCCTGTATGTGAACAAAATTCTAAACAGTCTTGCAATCCATGAAACCGGCAGGAATACCGGACAACGTAACAGGTTAGGAAACATTGGTCGCATAATCCGAAGGGGTGGGAAAAAATGGCTTAATAAAACTCTCAGCTTTAGACCGTGCATTGAAGACTGACGGTATTTATTCGCTAAAGTAATCTTTTTCGTCCCGAATATACCTGAGTTTAGGAGATAGTCTGTCAGTATCTCGTCCTCTTCGGAAAGATCTCCGGACTCAAACCACTTACTTAGGAGGCCGCGCATACGCTTGGTAAAATGCAGCAGATCCAGTTCCTCAAGCGTTCTCTCCGCTATTGCAAAATTACAGCGTTTCCCTACCTCACGCTCATAAACATAAATATCGATCAGTGGACGCAATCCACAGCCATAGCGAGTAAAATGCTTCACCAAATGTGCAATCATGTAGACATAGAAGTCCTCTTCCGTCAAAAAACACTCTGACGAACCATTCTCTGCCGGAATGACACGATCCCATATGCAGTCAAAGTACCCATGGAAGGCCAGCTTCTCATCAAACAGGAATCTGTGCATCTCAACAGTCACCATCGGTGGTAATTCAAAGTTCAGCGTTGTTCCGCCGTCCTTTTGATAGGTATACCCCAGCGACTGCATCGTTTCAAGAATCGTCTCATCCGATGCATCCGTAAGAATATCAATATCGCAACTGCTGCGCATCTCTGGCGAGGGATAAAACTCGCGCATTCTGCTGCCCTTCAGCAAAACGAAACGGATTCTTTTCTCCTCCAATGCACTTTTCAAGCGAAGCAGCTCCTGCTCCTGGCGAAGATATTGGAAAGCATATACCTGTGCATAATCACTCAGTGCAAGCAGGTCCTGCTCACTGTATCTTTTGTCTTTTTTCAGTCCGAGGTATACGATATTGGTAAGTGCGTGCTTCTGAGAGATTGCAAGCATTTCACCCATATCCGCTTTTTCCGTTTGAGGAAGGACCTCTTTCGCATTTAGGCAAAGGTTTATCGCATTGATAAATCCATTTCTGATTTTCATTTTGCCCCCACCCTCTCGTTTTATTTTTTCCTCCAGACCATGCGGTTTACGATTCCCGTATAGGATTGGATAAACTTTACCATCTTGTCGGAAACATTCAGATCTGTGTAGTCCGGTGTCGGGATACCGAAATTGCCGTTCTGATTCATAGATACTGCCGTTTCAACTGCCTGCAGCACCTGTTCTGTCGTAATGCCGGCAAGAATAAAGTTGCCCTTATCCATTGCCTCCGGACGCTCGGTGCTGGTGCGGATGCATACAGCCGGGAACGGCTTGCCGACCGACAGGAAGAAGCTGGATTCTTCCGGCAGAGTGCCGCTGTCCGAAACGACTGCAAACGCATTCATCTGCAAATGATTGTAGTCATGGAAACCGAGCGGTTTATTCTGCCGCACACGCGGATCATATACGAAGTTTCTCTGCTTGATATACTTTGCGCTGCGCGGATGGCAGGAATACAAAATCGGCATATCATACCGCTGCGCAAGCGCGTTAACTGCATTCATCAGCGAGAAGAAGTTTTCTTCCGTATCTATATTCTCCTCACGGTGCGCAGAAAGGAGAATATACTTTCCTTTTTCCAAGCCAAGTCGCTCTAATACATCAGACTTTTCAATCTGATGTATGTTCGCTGTCAGGACCTCTGCCATCGGAGAGCCGGTCACAAAGGTACGTTCTTTTGTCGTTCCCTCCGCGTTGAGATACCGTCTGGCGTGCTCAGAGTAGCAAAGATTTACGTCGGAAATATGGTCAACGATCCGACGATTTGTTTCCTCCGGTAAGCACTCGTCAAAGCAGCGGTTTCCTGCTTCCATATGGAAAATCGGAATATGCAGCCGTTTTGCGGAAATCGCAGAAAGGCAGGAGTTGGTATCGCCGAGAATCAGCAGGGCATCCGGCTTGCGTTCTACCATCAATGCATAGGATTTTGCTATGATATTGCCGATCGTCTCGCCGAGATCCTTCCCTACCGCGTTCAGATATGCATCCGGGGCACGAAGCCCGAGGTCCTCAAAAAAGACCTGATTCAGCTCATAATCATAATTCTGACCGGTATGGACAAGTATCTGGTCAAAATAATTATCACACTTTTTGATAACCTCAGAAAGGCGGATGATCTCCGGCCGCGTTCCTACAATGGTCATTAACTTCAGTTTTCCCATATCAAACCTCCTGATAATAGGTATCGGGTTTTTCCGGATTAAAACACTCGCTTGCCCACATAAATGTTACCATATCGCTCTCGCCCAGATTTTCAATATTATGCGTATATCCCGTGGGAATATCAACGACCTCCAGCTTGTCGCCGCTGACATAATAGGATATAACTTCATTACTGTCGATCTGTCGGAAACGTATTACGCCGCGTCCGCTGACAACAAGAAATTTTTCATTCTTTGTATGATGCCAGTGATTACCCTTTGTGATTCCCGGCTTTGAAATATTGACACTAAACTGCCCACGTTCCGCTGTGCGGATAATCTCCGTAAAGCTGCCGCGCGCATCCTCATTCATTTTCAGCGGATAGGAGAATTCCTTTTCCGGCAAATAAGAAAGATATGCAGCATAAAGCTTTGCCGTAAAGGGGTCTGACATATCAGGCACCGTCAGCGCCTCGCGCGATGCTCGGAAGCCGTAGATCAGATCGGCGATCTGACCGACGGTTGCCATATGCTCCACTGGAAAAATGCAGAAATCTTCTGTTCGATGCGGCTTCCCCTGCAAGGCTGCGATCAATTCCGCAACCACATCATCGACATAGGCAAAACGGAACCGAGCGTTCGGGTCATTGATCTGAATCGGCAGACCGTTTGCGATATTGTAGCAGAAGGTCGCAATCACAGAATTATAATTCGGGCGGCACCATTTCCCGAACAGATTCGGGAAACGGTAGATTAATGCCTTTGCGCCTGTACGCTGTGCGTACTGCCGAAGCAAATTCTCCCCTGCCAGCTTACTTTTACCGTAGGGATTATCCAAAGCAGCCTGCACCGAAGAGCTGATCATAACGGGGCAAAGATTCCTGTGCCATTCCAGTTCTGCAAGAAGTGTCGAAGTAAAACCGAAGTTGCCGGACATAAACTCCGATGTATCCTTCGGACGGTTGACCCCCGCCAGATGGAACACAAAATCACACTCTTTACACCATTTACCAAGCATCGACGGATCTGTATCAATATCGTATTCGAAAACGGTAATGTCAGTGTCAAGTCCGAAAGACCTGTCCTTCCCGTCTGCAATATTCTTCAGTGTTGCGCAGAGATTTCGTCCGAGAAATCCCTTTGCACCGGTAACAAGAATTTTCATTTGCAGTTCTCCCATGCAGAAATTGCTTCCTGTATATCGTCCAAAGATCGCAGCTTCTCCATCACTTGCTCAACACTCAGAAGCTGTGTATTGGCAGAGTTGAATTCCGAAAAGTGCTCACGCGAAGTGTCGCCCTGTACAAAATACTTATCATAGTTCAAATCACGCTTGTCGCACGGAACGCGGTAGAAATTTCCGAGGTCCTCTGCGTGCGCACATTCCTCATTGGTCAAAAGTGTTTCATATTTCTTTTCACCATGACGAATTCCGATAACGCGGATTTCCTGCTCGGAACGGAACAGCCGTTTCACCGCTTCGGCAAGGACAGCTATCGTACACGCCGGCGCTTTTTGAACAAGAATATCGCCGGACGTACCATGCTCAAATGCAAACAGCACAAGGTCGACCGCTTCATCGAGCGTCATGACAAAACGAGTCATATCAGGATCCGTGATCGTTAAGGGCTTACCCTCTTTGATCTGATCGATCCAAAGAGGAACAACCGAACCGCGGGAGCAAAGGACATTGCCGTAACGCGTGCAGCAAATTTTCGTTGAATTGGTCGTGCGGCTCATTGCTACAACAACCTTTTCCATCATCGCCTTGCTGGTACCCATTGCATTAACGGGATAGGCCGCCTTATCGGTAGAAAGGCAGATCACAGATTTTACGCCTGCGTCAATCGCCGCTGTCAGAACATTGTCCGTTCCGAAAACATTTGTTTTGACCGCTTCGAGGGGAAAGAATTCGCAAGACGGCACCTGCTTCAGCGCTGCTGCATGGAACACATAATCCACACCGTGCATTGCATTTTTGATGCTGGAAAGGTCACGGACATCTCCGATAAAGAATTTAATTTTCTCGCTTACCTCCGGCATTTTTGCCTGAAACTCATGCCGCATATCATCCTGTTTCTTTTCATCACGCGAAAAAATACGAATTTCCGCGATATCAGTCCGCAAGAAGCGGTTAAGCACGGCATTGCCAAACGATCCGGTACCACCGGTTATCAGAAGCGTTTTACCTTGAAAAATAGACATTATTTCTCTCCCATATAATCACAAATGGTAAACATTTTTTCCGTGGCAGACATTTCTTGTATCCAAAATCACTTTTCCCGACTGCCAATCATCATTTGATTTAATCTCATCATGTCCGACCATCAAAACAATCATGTCGCAGGCATTACAGAATTCATCAAAGCTGAACAATTGGTTGTCGACCAATGTTCTGCTTACCATTGGGTCATATACTTTGAAGCTCTCAGGATGCCTTGCAAGAAGTTGAAGTGTTGGACTTTCCCGAACATCATCTACATTTTCTTTGTAAGTCAGTCCATACAAACCAACCCTTGAAAAATCTGAAATTCCGTGCGTTTTCATTACATCGCATATTCTTGAGAAAACAAACTCCGGCATCTCCCGATTGATCTCTAATGCTGTTCGGACAAGCGGCATTTGCTCGCCAAAATCCCCAACCAAAAACCACGGGTCAATCGGAATACAGTGCCCGCCGATACCCGGACCGGGCGACAAGATATTAACACGTGGATGCATATTGCAAATGTGGATGATCTCATTGATATCCATACCCTCTTTATGGCAAAGCATCATAAGCTCATTTGCAAACGCAATATTTACCGCACGGTAAGTGTTCTCAATTACTTTCGTCATCTCTGCGGTTGTAATATCTGTCAAAACGATTGCGCCCTTGCAGAAAGAGCTGTAGAGTTTTTTTACACGCTCACCGATCTGCGGATCGTCCGCACCAATCGTTCTTGCGTTATATTCCAGTTCATAGAGCATATTTCCCGGCAAAATTCGTTCCGGTGCATGCACAAGATGTATATCATCAGCACAAAAACCGTATTCGGCAATCAACGGGCGTACATACCGATCAATCGTTCCGGGAGAAATCGTCGATTCAATGATCAGCGTTGCCCCCTTGGGTGCGATCTGAAGAACCTGCTTCACCGCAGTAATAACATAAGTCGGATCGACTTTTTTGGTTGCATCATCATACGGTGTCGGAACCGAAACGATATACATATCTGTTTTGCAGTATTCTGTTGAAAAGCGAATTCCATTTTCGAGTGCCGAAGAAAACAGCTCGTCCAGCCCCTTTTCGCGGAAGGTCGTCTCTCCGGAATTAAGGCGTTCAATCGTTTTTCGGTTAATATCCGTCCCAACAACACTTACACCGTGAGATGCAAGCATCAAAGCAGTCGGCAAGCCGATATATCCTAATCCAATTACATTAACCACTTTTCTTCTCCTTTAACTCATCAATACACTTTTGAAGTACATGCTTAAAGGCATTGTAGCTTTCTTTTTCTTTTTGGACTGCCGCTTGGATCAACTTTGCATTGGATGCTCTATTCAAAAGAGCTGTTGTGACATCCTCGGAAATATCCTTCCAAAGTCTGCCGTTGATAGGAATTCCACATTTTTTCAGGCCACGCTTAATGATACCGCTATCATCTATTTGCCGATACCAATTCAGCAAATTCATCCGGGTCAGCACGTCATTAATCTTTGTTTGATAGTGCGTCGTATATGAAGTACCTAATTCAACCGGGAAAACAGCCGTTCCGTTTACAAGCGAAAGCAGCGTTCCATGGAAGAAGTGTGTAACTGTTGCACCGAAATAAGAAAAAGTCTTTGCCCACTCAAACGGAGACAAGTCATATAGATACGCATCTGCCCATTGGTTCGGCGCATAAACCGCCGCAAACTGCACAGAAGGGTCCATGTACTTGCGAAGCTGTTTTCCAACAACATCACCGGACGCCATCAGTCCGACAATTGGGCGCTTCAAATCAATGCCGCTTCTTTCCAGTTTCGTTTTAAGTAAATCCGTATCGCACGGAAGTAAATCCATTTCAAGAAGAAGCGTCGGATCGCAGTTATGATGAACATCAAGATCCGAATCAATATAATGGAGCATTTTTTCCGTCGAACAATCACGAACACCAATATAGGAAAAATCATGAAAAGCATCAGAAAGATATTGCTTTTGCTCAGGCGTCATATCATAGAAGCTTTGTCCGTGTGCAGAAGCTGCATAGCTCAGTTTTTTTCCATGATAGTCCTTTAGAAAATAACCGTTTGGAAAACCACGCACATTCCAGTTCCAAACTGCATCACTTCCGACAATCACAATATCATAATGCTCATTCAGATAAGCTGCCAACTCCAGTGGGTCATCTGAAACACATCGCCAGGAGGACAACGGCAAGGCAGAAAGTGATGCACAAAATGCCTCTTCCTGCGCTTTTAATTGCTTGCCGATTTCCGGTGTCGGTGCATTTGTAATTCGATTCCGATACTGCAACTCAATAATTGAAGAAGTGTAGTCTATTACTTCAATCGACGCCTCCGGAAAATCTGCTTGAAGGCGCTTTGACAGAGAATAGCATTGCATAAAGGCACCGTAATTGATGCTTCGGTGAAAGGTCAGTATCCCGATTTTCAAGTTCACTTTTCCCCTTTCAGTAAGCTTAACACTTCTCCCTTTTCAGGAGGTCTTTAAGAACCTGTCTGTTAAAAACAATCGCAATCGCACCATAAACCACTACAAACACCCCGCAGGAAAGCACAAAGCGGAGTAACGAACCGGATATATTACGATAGAAATACCCTTTTAACAGGAATGTTGCCACCGATGCACACAGCAAAGCCGGAACCGCATCCTTCACAGTCAAGAAGAACATTCTGAATATGTTCATTCCAAGTTTGCGCTTATAGTAGATATTCATTGAAATAATGCTTCCGATCACTGTGCTAAGTGCCGTACCGATTGCAGCCGCGAAGTAACCATACAGCATTGTACCGACAATGGTAAAAATGACATTCACCGCTGTTGAATACAGCAAGGATACTGTGCGGAAACCCATCAGGTTTCTGGCTCGTAGAATTGATATACAAACATTTTGAATTAAAGGGATGGTCACCGGTATCATCAATATCAGTGCCAAAAGATAGCAGTCATCAAATCCGGCACCAAGCCACAACGCAAAAAACTCTTTTCCGAGCACAATAAAGCCGCAAAGAATTGCTCCCAAAATCAAAAACTGTATTTTTCCGACTCGAATGACCAGGTCTTCCAAATCACGACTCGTTGCGCCGGAATAGATTTTGCTTGTAACCGTCGGAAGCATAACGCCAGAAATAGAGGAGGAAAGCTGCTCATACATATTGTAAATAGTAATTGCAAACGAATAAACTGTCACCATCTGGCTTCCCCTGACCGCTCCAATCACAATATTGTCAACATTTCCGTTAAACTGAATAACAATAGATTGTGCAAACAGAAGCAGTGTGTATCCAAAGGACTCCTTAAAAAGAGCCTTGTCCCACTTACCAAAGGTAACCCGAACATTTAGCTTTTGTCTGGCAAACAAGAAATAGGTCAGCAATGCAAGCGCAGTCATAATTGCCTGCGCGGCAACAACTACGATAACACTTTGGAAAAGCGGCAGAAAAACAATAATTGCAACAGTTTTTCCCAGCAAAAGCAGGACTTTCACTCCGTTTGAAAAACCAAACTCATTGTGCCCCGCAATCACGCCGAAAAACACATTTTCAAAGAAGGTCAGTCCAATATTGGCAAACAAAAACCAATATAACTGCTTCGTTAAATGCAGCTCGTACGGAGAAAACTTTGAAGAATAGATCGGGTCAATCCCAAAATAGATCCCCCCGCCGACAATCGAAAAAAGGCCGAAAACAACGAATGTCTGTATCAGTGCCATTCCGAGATACTCATTGATCTTTGAACGGTTGTTTTCTGCATTGAACTTCGCAACAAATCGAAGAACCGTTCCGCTGAAACCGAGATCCATCACCGCCAGAGAACTGGACAGCGACGCTACCGTCCGGTAAACGCCATAATCGGCACTGCCGACCTGTGCGAGAATAAAAGGCATAATGACCAGACCGTATACTGTATTTAAGAGTATCAAAATGTACGACATTACCGCACCGATTTTGGCACCATTGCGTTTCATTTTCGCCGCTCCTTCACGGATTGAAATACAGCTTCATAAAGCTCTGAAAGTTTTTCTGATTCCGCTTCCCAGTTCATTTCTTCTGACATTTTTTTTGCATTTTCAGATAAACGGATGTATGTATCCTTGTCTTGACATAATTTGATAATTGCGTCTGCAATTGATTTCGGGGTTACTTCATCAAGAATTATACCGAATCCGTATTTATCATTCAGATAGCAGTGTTCCGGAACATCGGACATAATCACAGGTAAACCTGCTGCAGCGTACTCAAACACCTTGTTTGATACTGAAAGCCGGAAATTCAGGTTAACCGGTCGGGTCAGCACCATGCCCACATGAGATGCAGAAGCAGCCTGTACAAGCTGTGCAACTTCAACCGGCGGGGCAAAAACGACCTTATCATGAAGCCGTTTTTCTTCGATTGCCGCCCTGAGCTTCGGCTCCAAAGAGCCATAACCGCGAAGCTTTAAGCGGATTCCATCCGGCAAATACATTGCAGAATCAATGTATTCCTCATACCCGCGTCCGCGCACCATCAGTCCTTGATAAATCGCCTCAAAAGCGTCCGGCGTTTTTTGCAGTAACGGCAGCGTGTTTTTCATCGGGCAGTTCGTAACAACTGTCGGATGAACCGAGTATTTTTTTTCAAAATATTCTGCAGCTGCATTGCTCACGCAAATCATTTTGTCAATTTTACGCACCAAGTGCTTTTCGGAACGAATAATTTGCTGTTTCAGCAATTCGTGCTCTGCAATGCCTATATTTTCCGCAAAAATCTCATGAGAATCATAGATCAGACCTGCTTTGCACTTTTTCGCAGCGCGATATGCGAATCCTAACGTATCAAAATCGTTGGCGTGGATAATATCCGGCCGGAAATCGCACAGATAACGGATTGCCAGGCTCTTACGAACAATACGTCTGCGAACCTTCTTATAAACGGAATGAAGCTGACCGAGGTAATCATCGCCAAGATCGACAATATCGCAGCGGCACCCCAAAGCATTCAAAAAGTCCCAGTCAAGATTATCATCCCGGAAACCGACAAACTGAACCTCATGCCCGGCAGTCACGGCAGTTTTCACCTGTTTAACGACGCGAGGATCTTTTTTTAAGGAATTTGAGACAACGATTGAAATTTTCATGATTGATTTTTCCCAAATAATGATTTAAGAAGCGTAACGCTCCCAAAGCAATCCGCATGTTCCTTCAGCCAAGCTTCCGGCTGATTCCACCATTGCACTTCCTGCAAAAAAGCAATGTCCTCTTCAGAGAATCTTTTTCGCAATTCTCTGGCAGGGTTGCCTGCAACAACCGCATACGGAGCAACATTCTTTGTCACAACCGCTCCGGCAGCAATCACTGCCCCGTTTCCGATGGTAACACCGCCGATGAGTTGTGCCCCCGAACCGATCCAGACATCATGCCCAATTACCGCAGTCGGTGTTGTTTCCTCAAAATGATTATCTGAAACAAAGCTCACACCGCATTGCTTTGCGGTTGAATAAAACGCCGGATGTGTCGAAACCCATGTTCTTATCGGATGCGTTCCCGCTACCGTTACAACCTGATTGGCAATCGAGCAAAATTTTCCGATTTGGGCACTGATGCGGCAATTATCTCCAATATAAGAGCATTTGCCGATCTGACCGCTGAATACCGTTTTCGCGCCCAGTCGATTATTTCCTTCAAATTTTGCTGTCCTTGAAATATTTGCACCTTTTCCGATACGGATAGTTGGATTCTTTATGCAGATCAGAATTCGTTTTAAAAACTTCCGCATATTCATTCCTCCTGTCATCTGATCCGTGTTTTTATATATCTTGATTGGAAGGTCGGCGGATCTTCGCCGGCATCATCAACCTTGCCCGAAGGATTCTCAATAGAATTTACACAAACTGCAATCAGCACAAAAAAAGATGAATTGTGCGAAAGATAGCTATTGCTGAGCATCAGTTTAAGAATACTGGATGTAAATAAAGTCAGAATAATCAACTGCGCGGTTTTATCCTTTGTTCTAAAACCGTTAACAAACAGGACTCCAAGACCTACAACGATTATTGTTCCCAAAAAATAACCCCATTGCGAAATCAACTCAATGATCAGGTTGTGGGCATAATGGTTTTCGCCCAGTACACGGTCTCCGAAAAGTCCCTTGCCAAGCGGGGTGAATCCGTCAATGATTTTTTTCTGAATTTCCCATCTACCGGAATCACTTGAAAATTCACCATTGAGGAGCAGTTCAATCGTCCGGCTCGAAACGCCGAGCTCGGTTGCAAAATCACTCAACATGAGAAGAATCTGCTCCCAAAACAGTGCAATGATGAGAATTGCAATTCCAAGGAAAATCAAAACAATGATTTTCTTTACAGACGAATCTTTTTTCAGCATCAAATAGGCCACTAAAGCAGCAAGGAAGCAAACCAGCGGTCCTCTTGCACCTGCAAAAAGAATCATTCCGATGCCGAGAATTGCCGCGAGTAGCGCTAAGACATTCTTCTTTTCAAAGAAATATATCGCCAAAAAGATGATCGAGAATAAAAGATTATACGAAAAACTCATATACTCCGGCTGATCATCATCAACAAGCATCAGAACAAAAGTGCCCAAAGAGCAGAATACAACAATCAGCGCAAAATAAAAAAACGTTTTATAAAGGCGTTCATAATCATTAATATATCTCATGAAGACATACGCCGGAAGTGAAAAAACGAACAGTAAATACACCGGATTTGATGCAAAATCATCCCACTCAGTAACCAGATACCTTCTGTTCGCCTCGAAAAATGCATATGAAATAATATAAGCAAGGATGAACACAACATAGATTAACAGTGCATCAATTTTAATTCGAAAATGCAGTTCCTTTAAGCTGAACAAAATCATACATGCCGCAAAGAAATAACACGCCAATGTATCCATAGAAAAATCCGGACCAAAAATAGCGCTACACAGCATATTGACAAAGAGGACGATCGGAGGAAAGCAAACCAGTGTGCAAACTGTAATGATCAGTGTTTTCTGATTTGTCTTCTTTTTTTGCAATTCCAGTTCATACATCCCCTCTCCGGTATCATATCATTATTCGATGCCTCAGCTCTCAGAAAGAGCGTCTATTAAAATGCGTCGAATATTGTTTTGGCTATGGTGTTCATACAGCTTTTCAATTTCGGCTGCAGAAATAATTGTACCAAGTTTTGTTTCTAAAAAGCTTTGAAGTTTGCTTGCATCTCCTGCTCCGCATGCAATAAATGATGCCGGATGCGCTGCAAGAAGTATTCGGCTTTGTCCGCTGCCGAAGCTGATAATCGGTCTGCAGGCAGCAATATATTCGAACAGCTTGCTTGGCATAAATTCCGGCAGGCTGTTTTCAACATTGACTAAAAAATCTGCTTCTTGATATATTTTTCTGATTTCTTCAGAGGAAACCGTAGCATGAAGAAGGATTCTGCTGTCTTTTGCAGCAAATCTTTTCACCACATCCTCACACCCGGTACTGTACAGGTGCAGGCGCAGATTGGGGTTAGAAACTGCATGAAATGTTGTCAGCATCTGCTCAGGATTCCTGATTTTCGAATAAAACCTGCCGGCATACACACAGTTGATGTACTTGTTTGAAGGATTCCTCTCCGGAATCGGATTATCCGGAAAGGTCGGAAGCAGATACGGCAGTCTGCGGCAATCTGCATTACAGTTTCGCAGATCATTTCTTGTTGCATAGACCTCTTCAGAAAGAAGCAGCGTATCGGCACAGTCGCAGATTCCGCACTCATACGCGGAAAGCCGTTCTGTGCTGTAACAAAACGGACGGATTCTGCCATCAGAGGCATCGGGATCAACCGTATACGCACACCAGCGCACATTCGGATTATCCTTCACAAATTCCTTTGCAGCGCAATGCGCAGCAAAAGGAGAGCAAACAGAAAAAACTGCATCCACAGGGTTCTTCTGATGTAACTGTTTTAACAATTCAAGCGACTGTTCATAAAACCACGACAGATTTCCGAGGACAGAAGTCTTGATCTGTGCCGCACCGATTGCATGAGCAGCAGCACACTTCAGTACCGATCCGTTTCGCTCCATCTGCATTCGCTTGCCAAGAAGTGCATGAATCCGGACACCGTTTTCTTCGATCTCTGTCGGCACTGCGGATGAGCTAATACATACAACATCAATATCATAACTGTCACTAAGCAGAGAAACAAATCTCTGCACGCATAGACCTGTCGGTGACGGCTTCGGATAAAAGACACCACACAGGACAGCAAGGTGTTTTTTCATTTTTACAAGATCCTTTTCATATGGCGCAAAACCCCACGCACACCGTTGCTTCCATAAACCTGCCTTCTCCATTCCTTATCCGGAAGCAGCATCTGCTTCAGTCCTGCCGCAGCAGAATAATCGTGACAGGCGATTTCAATCTGCATCACGCGCATTCTGGAAGGCTCCGGCAGTAAAATGCCATGTTCCGCATCAAATACAAGCTGCAGCAGCTTTCGGCAGTCCGGTGACAATGCAATCGGAAGTGTCGTCTTCGCAATCCGGTTAGAAATAACTGCAGCAGTATATAATCTACGCTCCGTGCCGTCTGCCTTTGCCTGTGCGGCAACCCGTTTCCACTCTGCCTCCGTCAATCCGTCTGCAGCATTGACAATATCACGATATAGACGAATTGCAGGTGCTCTGCAGAAAGAATGGAGCGAGATATGGAGCAGGCAAATATACATAAGCGCATCACGCGGCGGCAGCAGAATTGCCGTATCGCGATAGGTCCGAAGCTGTGTCCAATCCGTAAAATCGTCTGCACAGACGATACAGGGCTGTGTCAGTCTGGATAGCGGAAAAACCTCAAAGCCAAAGGCAAATCCCTTCGGAAGACGCTCTGCGTGTTCAAAAGTTGCGGAAATAAAAAGTCCGCCTGCATATCTTTCTTCGCAATGGTAGCCACGCGAGGTCATTATCCGCTTGACCTCCGGATATTCCTCTGCAGCAACATAGTTATCTACATCGCCGGACGCAAACAGTGCAATATCGCTGTCTGCCGCAAGCATCGCGCCGAAATTCTCAGACACAAACAGCTTGCTGCAGCCGGAAGCAGTGAGTTCGGAATAGACTCGGCTCAACTCGGCGATGACCTGCCGATTACGCATAGCATAGCGCTCATACACCGGCTGCCAGGTATCCGTTTCAACATCCAGTGCAAGCATCAGCCGCGCAAGGAACGGCAGCATCTTTGCCTGTTTTGCCATAGAAAGCAACGATTTTCCGTCCAGCCCCCGGGCAATCATCCGCAGCCTTGTCTTTTCGCTTTCCTCCGGCATGTCTGCGCGGATAGAAGCATTCGCAAGGGTCGAAAACTGAATGAATTTTTCGTCCGTTTTCACGTAACTCCAACCTCCGTTACGGCATCCTTCAGATTCAGCAGATATTGGTCATAGATGTCTCCGCCCCAATCCTGCGGCAGTTCCATCATATCTTCTAATCGGAAGAGAATATCTTCCAGCATCACGGTAAACTTTACGAGTGCAGGCTTTGCTCTGTCAGCCTGTGCAGTACAATCCGTGCGATACGCAGCTTCTGCATTGGATGACAAAAACTGCCGCCACTGATTCGGTCTTCTGAGCGAGTAGGACAATACAGCACTGTCATACCAAACACTGCGCTCTCCTGCCGTCTCCCAGTCATACAGAATGGTCTTGCCGGAGGATTCCATCCAGATATTTCCCGTCTGCAAATCGCCGTGGCTCATAACCATAGGAATCTGCGCCGGAATACTTTCTTCAAGCTTCCGGAGCATACCAAGAAGCTGAATTGTTGCATCAGCAGTCTTGATATGCTTTTTCTTCTTTGCCGCAATGCAGCGCTCTGTAATTCGCTCCACCAGCATATAAAGATATTCGTGAGCGCCTGCATACCTTAATGTATCGTCAGCCAGCGTTCTGATGGCAGCAAAAGTATCCGAAATTCCCTTCTGATACATTGCTTCATCCGTAACTCGCGCCAACGGATGTCCCTCCAGAATTGGCTCTGTAAACCACCTATCTCCCCAGCGCTCCAAAGGCAGGAGAAAATCATAGTGATATTTCAGTCGAAACTCTAATTGGTTTTTGAAATACTTATCGGTAAAGCCGTCCTTGATTCGGCAGCCGACAATTCCTGTTTTGTAATTAAAAAAGCGGATACTTCTGTTGTTCGGTGCAATGACCAGATCATTTCCCGCAATATCCTGCGGTGTAAGGCAAAACCGGTACTCAGAAAACAAACGGCCGGTGTGCATCATCAGAAATACATATGTCTTTACTGCAATGTTCTTCAGCTTGCTTCCGCGCGGATTCCATTCGCTGTAGAAAAACGTCTGTGCTTTTGCAGAAATCCTCGGCGGATACAGCGCAGAAAGACCCGGCTTTACAATCAGGTTTGCACCGCGCATTTTCTTCTGCCTTTTCAGCTGCACATCTGTGTTCTCCGCTTCTTTGAAGTAAGACTCCACTGTAGAAGAAAGCAGACCGAAGAAATCTTCCCGAGAAAGCATAGAGGATAAATCCATCAGATGTTGTCTCCTTTTTTCAAGCCAAGCGTCTCAAGCACCTGCGTATGAAGCTCCTCGCGTGAGAGAAGTCCGTCCATAATATCCGTCCAGCAGCCCTTTTCGGCAAGTACATGATAGGCATCAATTTTCTGTCGCTTCAGTTCGATGTCTTCAATGCCCGCCGCTTCCTTTTTCCGGTCTCTTTCCAGTGAGACCTCTGCCGGGACAAAAAAGACAAAGGAAGTCTTCGGTTTAGCAGCAATTTTACGGACAAATTTCCACAGCGCGGAACGGTCGATATCAATATCGGGAAAATCGAACTTCAGTTCCACATCCGTATCCCAAAGATAGCGGTCGCACACGACATAGCGGTGCGTAAGGTTCAACAGTCGGTAATAGATGCCCCAATACCAGCAAAGATCCAGCATCGAAGCAATAAACAACATTTTTTCTTTCTTCGGATTTCGAAAGAAAGCATCACGGTATTCTGTTTTTTCCTCCTCAGAATACTTCTTATCCTTTCGGACGAGCTCCTTCAGGAAAATCACACCCGGCGTTCCTCGTGCCTTGCTCCATTTCTTCAGATAGGAGATCCCGTTTTTGTCAAAGTATTCACAGAGCAGATTCAACTGTGTGGTTTTCCCCGCACTGTCAATTCCGCTGAAGCTGACAATCATTTTTTTCTGTCCATTCCTTTAATACATCTTTCAGCCGGCAAAGGAAGATCTCCTCTTCATCGGTCACTTCCTTCAGCAGCTCCGTGCAGCCCTTTGAAAACGACATGTGGTCAAAGGTACGAAAATATGTTTCAATCTGTTCGGATAAGTCCTTGTCAAAGCCATTAACGACAAGTCCCAGATGATACTTCTCAATGATCTGCGCAAGATAAGTTCCCCTTGAAGCGATCATCGGTCTGCGAAATACAAGCGCATCATACAGCCTGTTCGGGATCGGCGTGGAGTCGCCAAGCGCAAGCCCGTCCTCTGTGTCATTCGCATACACCGTGTTTATGAGGTCCGTATCAGCATAGATCTCCGGCTTCTGACTGACATCAAAGGCGCCTTCCAATGAGACATTGGTGATCCCGTGCTCTTGGATCAGTTCTCTGATCCTGCATCCCGGAACGATTCTTCCGACAAACCGCATATGGATATTCGGATCATTTCCCAGAGTCAGCAGCATCGCCTCTGTCTGTCTGTCCAGCCGGACATTGCCGACAAAAGAAAGCTCGATCGGGCGCTTCGTTTCATTGAGTTCAGAAACGGTATTGCCCGGCTGAACGGTGATATTATGATTCGGCACGATCTTCGGATGTGCTTCCAAAAATCTCATAAAGCCCTTTGATGAAATTGCAGTCAGTGAAGATCTGTCAATGAGTTTCATCACTTGCCGACGGTAGACGGGATATTTTTCCTGGGTGTAATCCCGGATATCAAAAATATAGGCATCACGATAATGACGTTTCAGGTAAGAGGAAAGCAGTATCGCGGGATGTGTGGTAAGCACGATCAAGCCGGAATAGTGCTTCTTCTTCAGGATTTTGAGAATGTCTTTTCTCCATTGAAAAAAACCGATGATTTTCCCCGGCACGCTGCCATGAAGTTTTCGATGAAGAAACAGAGTCTTATCCACAGCCGTTACCGGTGCCGTTTGATTGCGGTCCCACAGGATACTGTCATAGGGAATTCCAAGGCTGCTTAACAGCTCCTCATATTTAGAAAGATACGGAACAGCGAGCCTGTCCCAAAATGCAATGATACCGACTCTCATAAAAACTCCACAATCATTTTTTGTGAAACAATTTTCCTTTTATTTTCAGAGAGAGAAAATAAGCAGACTTCGCAGCATTTTTCAAAAAAATTAACAGTTTGGGTCTGGAAAAAGATAATTGTGCATAGGTATCCTCAGTTGAGCCGAGTTTCCTCTTGTAATCGCGAACTCCACACATATCAAATGTAGAAAACCCGCGCTCTCTCCAATAACGGATTGCAGACCAGAACATATATTCATTCGGTCGGTAATTCTGATCTGAACGGTAGCTTGCACCACCCCAGAAGTAAAAAACACGGTTATAGCCCAAATAGATAGAAGTTGCAATACAGCGATCATCCGGACTGATAACACGCAGGCAGAGCAGAGACCCGGTTCCTGCAAGTGAGCGTAAAAGGCATTTTACCTTTTCCAGAGAATATGTCGGCACCATACCCTGTTTTGCAAACACATCCTCGAGTTGTGAATAATACTGTTCGGCAAAAGAATCATTCGGTTCCGCAATTTCCAATCGCGCTCCGCGTCGTTCAAACTGACGGATATTCGTACGGCAAACGGGCTTCATTCTGGCAAACAAAGCATCGTCATCCATATCTATCGGCATTGTGAGCGTTGTCGCTTCCTCTGCATAAAAACCGGAAGCTTTCGCATCTTCCACAGTGATGTCACGGTCAATGATTTCTATGAAACGACATTTTAGTTCTTTAAACAGGAACGGTATCAATTCTCGAATAATATCACACTTCGAAAGGTCGGTATCCGAATCAATCCCCATATGGCAGGTGCTCCAACCATTAAACGGGCTGCCTAAAATGCGAATTCCGAATTTTTTGACGATCGCCCCCGTAAAATATCCGACAAATGTATCATCAGTAGTGATTCTGACGAAAACGGGCTCAGCTTTCGAGTCATTCTGAACAAAGGAGATCCACGGAAATGTGGTAAATATCCGCTTTGAAGCAATACTGTTATATTCCTCAACATCGAGGTCGTTCATCGATATCAGAGAAAACTGAAATCGATTATTTATCGTTTTATGCATATAGTCTTCCCATCCAATCTGGCAACACTCTGACCGGCTGCATAGATCCGGCCGTCTTCGGAGTGCGGTAGTCTGAAATTTCCGAACTGAAACGGAACCATCGGGAAAATATCTTTTTTCCGACGCAATATCTCATGAAAGCCTTTTTCCGGATTGCCGTAAACAAGCGTTGCATATCTGCTGTGTACACCGTCTCCGAGACGGTAAGACAGGACGTAGGAAAGTCCCTTCCTTCGACTGTCCGGCTCAACACTGGTCGCAAAAAGATAAAATCGCTCTCCATCGGGTGACTCTGTCATTTCTGAATAAATACACGGTCCGTTGAGCGGGTAAGCGGTCGATAATTGCTTTGTTTTTTCATCATAGAAGTAGATGAAATTATCGCACAGCGGCGTATCCGTGGCATATAGAAGGCCATCCTCCAACGGGTAGACCGCACAGCTTCTGTATTTTTGGCTTCCGATGAGAAGCGGCTTCACGGATCGAAATCCGTCCTTTGCCTCCCAGATGCCGGATTCGGCATCATCATCACCCGTGAAGATCAAAATCCTTTCTCTCTTGGGATCTGCTGTCAATCCGTGGATATGACGAACCGTTCCCGCAGGAAAGGTATAGACAGTCTCTACAGTTTCTCCATCACAATAATAAAGCGATACCGCCTCCATAGAAGAGTTGCCCCAGTAATCTCCAAACAGAAATCCATCTCGAAATCCCGGTACAGCAGTAGCCTTTGTGATGGAAAGCGGGTTATGCATTCCGTTTCGGTAGGGAAAGATCTTCTGAAAAGATCTGCTTTCTGTATTCAGGCAGAACAGTCCGCCATTCCACGAAACAAGATAACTGCCGTTTTCCATGCGGATGCCGAACCTCGGCTCATACCGAAGCAGCCGCTCCATCAGGCGGAAGCGGATACAAAGCCTTTCCCGTGCAGAAGCAGGTACCTTGCATACCGCCTGCGGTTCCTTTCCCGCAACGCAGCGGTAGAAAGTGCCTGAGCGGTAAATCAGCTTTTCTTGCAGATCCGCTGACAGCAGGAGTCCCTTTTGCGTTTCGGTGTTAGCCTGATACTTCATTGAAAAAACCAAGTATCCTTTCACAGGTATTTTCCGCTGTAAAATTCTCACAAAGATACCCTCTCGCTTTCTCACCCATCTGGCAGATATCAGACTTTACGAAAGCGGTCAGGCAGTTCAGAAAAGCATGCGGATCCGAACTGCTGCAAGAATACCCGAATGAATTTGCCTCAATGATCCTGCCGAGGTCAGTAGTCTGATCCGTACAAGCCAAAACCGGCATACTGTTTTCCATATAGGACAAAACACGGGACGGAAAATTCGGGATCGTAAAATGCGGATCCAGAAATACCATACCAACATCACAGCCGCGGGCAAGAAGATCGTATTCTTCCTTCGGCAGAAGCGGAAACAGCCGCACATTCGCGGGCTTTTCCTTCTCAATATACTGCTCAAGTACCCTGTACTCACTGCCGCTGCCGCAAATCAGGAAATAGCAATCCTTTCGTTCCTTACTCTGATGCAGGCATTCGATCAGTTCGGGGATGCCCTGAGGCTTTCCGAGATTGCCGCCGTAAAGATACAGCACGGCATCCGACGGGATCTGAAGCTTTTCACGCAGTGCAGCCTTGTCTGCTTCACGGTCCGTCTGCACACAGGGAATAATCCCGTTCGGACAGATCTCGGCCTTCTGTGCAGTCATCTGCGGATTGTGCGAAAGTAAATACTCAACATTTGCCGGTGACATACAGCCGATCCGGTCAGATACTGCGTAAAGCTGCTGTTCCTGTCTGCAAAAATAGCGGTGGATCAGGCTGCCCTCGCCGAACATCCCGAGATCAACTGCATTCTGAGGAAAAATGTCCTTCAGCATCAAATAGGTGCGGCAGTTGAAAAGGTGTTTTAACTTTTTGACGGGTCCTGCCAGCGTGATTGGCGGAGTGGAATACAGAATCAGATCAAAATGCTCCTTGCCGAGATGCTTGCGGATTGCTCGGTAATAGCAGCCGCTCATCGTAACGGTCGAAATACCTTTCTCGATGAAGGACACGCCGGAAGTATTCCCCGTCTGAACAGTCAGAATCGTGTGTGTCGGATAGTCCGTACGCATGGTCTTTTCTCCGGTGCTTTTCTGACGCGGCGTAACAATAAAAGGACGGTGTCCGTGCGCAATCAGTTCGAGCATCAGATCTGAATATATGTTGTGCATCTGAATATCGGTAAAGACATTCATCGTCAGAAAAAGAATATTCATAGGCATCCTTATTTCATAAAAATTATGCTCTATAGAGTGGGAAAAAATCCTTATCGTCCGGCATCTGACCACTCTGCTTCATCCGCTCACTAACCAAGCGGTCATAAGTATCCTGATCAAAAATCTTTGTTCCGACATAGAACGGAACGTCGTCTGCCTTCGTAAAGCTTCTTTTATAGCGGTAGATTCCGTCATTGTCATTATAGCCGCCGCCGAGAACAAAGCCACGCTTTCCGGTCTGAATACACATCCGGATGACTGCATCCTTCAAAAAATCATTCGGGCGCATGGCATAGAATTCCACATCGGTACCGCCGAGGAAAGAATACACATACTGCTCGGAGACCAGAACCAGCTCTGTAGAAATGACTGCGTCATCCTTCAGGATATGGAAAAACAGATAATTGTGCGGAATATATGAAGCAATTTTTTCAAAAAAGCTTCTGGGAAAATAATAGTATTTTCTCGCTTGGTTGCGGTCCATTGTATCGTAATAAATGCGCAGAAAATCATCAATATGATTCAAATTCTGCTCAATCACCACATCCAAACCATATGTCTGCGCTTTTTTCACATTTTTACGCACCTTGTGCTCATAATCCATCCAGACAGTATCATACGAACGGTCAGTCGGGACAATGATGTTGTTTTTTACAAAGCGCGCCTGTCCATAGTAGCGCTGTCGGACATCCGTATTATCCGTCAGGTGGAAGCGCACAAATTCAGAAACGATACCGCTCTGTCTGCAATAGTCCTCAAATGCCTTTGAAAAATCCTGCATCAGTTTATCTTTATCGCTGCTGTTCAGAATGATCGGCCCACCATAACCATACGGCGTTGAAATATCATACAATGTTCTGTTGTCTATCCGCATTGGAATCTCACGTAATAAGAATGTATGGCGCATCTCACCAAACTTGTTTTTGAATTCAAAAACCCTGCTCGGACCGTCTGTGTCTTCAAAAATACGAGCGTAGGCAGAGCCGAAGCAAATATCATACATTTTTCAGGAATCTCCCTATTTCTTCTGCAATTCTCTGCATATCCTCGGGTGTATACCGTTGATCGCAGATACAGGAAATCTCAGCGTTATACAGTGACAAATGCCTTTCATGGAAGGTTTGTACGTTAGTTCTTGGCCAGTGCCGTGGAAAATATAAGCCGCAAGTAACCAAATGCTCATGCAATGCATTTCGAAGCGCAGGGTCAACCAAGATCGGCACAAACAGCGGGCAGTCAAAAGACTTCACAGCAGGAAACAGGCATTTTACTTTCTCAGAATACATAGCGTTAATTTCCCGCGTTAAGCAAATTGCATTCTCTCTGCGTCTTTGCCGAAGCAGTTCCGCGTCTAACTTTGCAAGAAGCTCAAAAGATCTCTGATCCGCAGCTTTGTTTCGATAGTGCTGTTCCAAATTGCTTTCCGCTTCGGAAAACATCTGCAAAAAGGTTTGCTTATCATCCGTTGCTCCACAAATATAGGCCTCTTTTATATCAAATGCGCGGTTGCGAAGCTCGGTATAGTGTGTGCTGTTCTCTAATTCGGGACACTCCATCGGCTCCTGCATCCTCATGCAGAATCCCATATTTATATCCGTCCATTTTCTAACACTGCCATAAATATAATCTGCCGGAAATGAGAAAGCACGGTAGCCCGGCATCAGGAGTGAATGTGTCGCATCATAAATGACTGTTTTTCCGCTTTTACGCAGTTTTGCAGCAAGCTCATACAGTTCCGGGCTTTCAAATCCAAAATACTCCATAAGGAGAATGACATTGCAGTCCGTTTCGGGCTGAAGATCATATTTCATACCGTCCACGCCGGAATACGTCTCATAGAATTCAACTGAAAACCCGTGCCGCAGAAACGGCTCAATCATTGTATGGCAACAATAAGAAGGCAAATATGCCTTTCCGGCATGTTTTGAGCGGAGGATATCCATAATAACGCAGTCCAGAGCCGTTCTTCCGCTCAGTACAATATGTAGGCCATCAATATCCGGAAGAATTGTCTGTCCGTTTCCTTCAGGCTGACAACCTGTCCAGAATTCTCCTCCGATTTCGTGTCTCATTTCAAATCCGATTTCAAGCAAGAGAAGGATTTTAGGTCAACATATCTACCGTTTTTATACACGCGTGAACGCAGCAGTCCCTCAAATTGATAGCCGCATTTTGTAAACATATGCTCAGAAGCTTCGTTATACGACAAAACTTCAGCAAAAAGGCATTGCAATCTCATTTCATTGAAAGCATATGCCGTTAGAATGTTTACAGCCTCTGTACCGTATCCCTTGCCTCTTGCAGATGCATCCAACTTCAGGTGGATCTGTGCCGTACCATTCTTCGGATCGATGCCGCTCAAAATTACCGTACCGAGTCCGTCTTTCGGCTGATCGCGCAGTGAAATGATACAGCGCAGAGTATTCGACACATTTGTCTGTTGCTCTGTCCACCTTTCCTGCGCATGGCTGGAAACAGGGAAAGAGCTTCCGCCAAGCATATGCTCGGTATCCGGATCATTAATCAGGCGAAGCAGCAACGCATTGTCTTCTCGTTCAATCGCACGAAGTAACACACGGTCTCCATAGATGTTCATACAGGCTTGTACTCCTTCTCCGTTTGTTCTTTTCGATATGTATCAAAGTCCGGCAAGCTATCCACACCCCGTACACCGATGCCGGACCTGCGGAATGTCACCGCCACGGTCTGAAACAGTATTTTCAGGTCCATTGCAAACGAAATGGATGCGGCATACTGCAAATCGTAAGCAAAGCGCTTCTCCCATGTTGTCTCATTTCGACCGTTAACCTGTGCAAGTCCGGTCAGACCGGGACGAACAGAATGGCGAAGACGCTCCGACTCCGTATAATACGGCAGATACTGCACTGCCAGCGGGCGTGGACCGACAACAGACATCTGACCAGTCAGAATATTGAGAAGTTCCGGCAGTTCATCTGCCGAGGTTGCCCGAAGAAAACGGCCGTAGCTCGTCAGGCGTTGGGCATCCGGCAACATATTTCCATTAGAATCGCATTTATTTGTCATACTGCGGAACTTGATAAGGCAAAATATTTTCTCATCTTTCCCCGGTCTGGGCTGGCAGAAAAACGGATTTCCATTCATCTTAATCGCACCAACAACAACCATCACAAGAAACAGTGGTGATAATACCGTCAGTGCCAGCGCAGCAAGAATTATATCCAACAAACGTTTTATGTATTTTTCATACATATACGATGTACCTCAAAACATAGATTTTATAATTTCTATTACTTCATTCTGCTCGCTCTCGGTCATCTTGATATCGCTCGGCAGGCAAAGGCCGCGGGCAAAGATATCTTCGCTGACAGGAACATCCTGCAACGAAATATAATCGCAGTCTGCAAAAACCGGCTGCATATGCATCGGCTTCCAAATCGGACGGGAGTCGATATTGTACTCGTTCAACCGCTCCATGATTGAGAAAGGATGAATTGGACAGTTTTTGTCAAGCAGGATACAGGAAAGCCAGTAGTTTGGCTCAGAGTCCTTTGCGTGCGGATTCATTTGCAGCGGCAGTTCGGCAAATGCTTCACTGTAACGCTCGTAAATCTGCTTTTTCTGCCTACGATGCTCGTCCAGATGCAGAAGCTGCCCCCTGCCGATTCCGGCAACGATGTTGCTCATTCTGTAGTTGTAGCCGATTTCGGAATGCTGATAGTAAGGTGCCGGATCTTTTGCCTGTGTAGCCCAGAACCGGACCTTTTTCACAGCTGCCTCATCTCCGGACAGCAGCATACCGCCGCCGGACGAGGTGATTATTTTATTTCCGTTGAAGCTGATCGCATTGTACTCACCAAATGTACCCGTCTGTCTTCCGCGATAAGTTGCAGAAAGTGATTCGGCAGCATCTTCGATTAAAACGGCATGGTGTGCATCACAGATAGCGCGGATTTCCTCAAGCTTTGCCGGTGTGCCATACAGATTGGCAACGATTACAACACGCGCCTGCGGATATTTCTCAAATGCTTTTTCCAAAGCAGCCGGATCCATGTTCCATGTTTCATATTCAGAATCCACAAATACCTGTTTCCCGCCCTCATAAGATACGGGATTGACCGATGCCGAGAAGGTCAGGTCAGAGCACAGCACAACATCATCGCGCTTGAGATTACAAAGCTTGAGTGCCAGGTGCAGCGCCGCAGTACAGGAACTTAAAGCAGCTGCATAGCCTCCGCCGATATACGCACAAATCTCCTGCTCAAAAGAATCCACATTTTTTCCCAAAGGCGCAATCCAGTTTGTATCGAACGCCTCTTGTATATATTTCATTTCCTCGCCATGCATCGTCGGAGATGCCAGCAAAATGCGCTTTGTTCGCACTCGGAATTCCTCCTATTGTCCATTGTAATTGCATTTCAATAAAGCATTCTGACACACTTCACCAGTTTATGATAATTATCTGTTATTATATCACCATCTTATATATTAGTCAAGAAATTTCTCCCCTACTAAACCATTGTATTGTGTGTGTCGCAACAAAAAAGCACAACACCTTGTGGAACGATTTACCGTTTTCCGTTCTCTGTTCTAAAATAAAAAATAATGTCGAAAATAATGAAAAATTCCATTGACTTTACTGCCGTTTCCCTTATAATTCAGAGTAGGGTATTGTGCGAAAATGTACATAAAACCACTTTACAGGAAATGGGGGAGGATACATGTCCCAGGAGCTGATCCGTTTGACAGATCTGGTCATGGAATTTGATGGTGAGCGAATTCTCGACTCCATCAATCTCTACATCAACGACAAGGAGTTTCTGACCTTGCTCGGTCCCAGCGGCTGCGGGAAAACCACAACGCTTCGTGTCATCGGAGGCTTTTTGACGCCGACATCCGGCGATGTTCTTTTTGACGGGAAACGAATCAACAACGTACCCGCCTATCAACGAAAAATCAACACGGTGTTCCAGCGATATGCTCTGTTCCCGCATCTCGATGTCTATGATAATATTGCATTCGGACTTCGAATTGCGAAGCTCGATGAGCAGGAAATAGATGAGCGCGTTACGGAAATGCTGGAAATCGTTTCACTTAAAGGTTTTGAAAACCGAAAGGTCACTGCCCTCTCCGGCGGTCAGCAGCAGCGTGTTGCCATCGCGCGCGCACTGGTAAACCGTCCGAAGGTGCTGCTTCTGGACGAGCCTTTGGGCGCTCTTGACCTTCGTCTGCGAAAGGATATGCAGAACGAGCTCAAGCGCATCCAGCAGGCAATGGGCATTACCTTTATCTACGTCACGCACGACCAGGAAGAAGCTCTGACCATGTCGGACACTATCGTTGTCATGGATAAGGGTAAGATTCAGCAAATCGGCAGACCCGAGGATATTTATAACGAGCCGAAGAATGCCTTTGTTGCGGATTTTATCGGCGAATCCAACATTCTTGACGGCATTATGCTTGAGGACTATAAGGTCAAATTCTTCGGCAGAGTATTCCCCTGCGTAGATAAGGGATTTGAAAAGAATGAGCCGGTCGATGTTGTCATTCGTCCGGAGGATATTGACATTGTCGATGCAGATGCAGGTCATCTTTGCGGCACGGTCACCTCTGTCACCTTCAAGGGTGTCCACTATGATACCATCGTTGATTTCAAGGGCTTCAAATGGCTGATTCAGACCACGGATTTCTGCCCCGAAGGCTCTTATATCGGCATCCGTCTGAATCCGGAGGATATCCATATCATGCACAAGAGTGAATACTCCGGTATGTTCGGCGACTACAGCTCGTATTCTGCGGAATATGACGAAATTGCGGATGCGGAGGTCAGCGAAGATGAAGAGTAAATGGCTGTCCGGCCCGTATGTGCTGTGGATGGTCCTGTTTACCCTGATTCCGCTCGGTGTTGTCGTTTACTACGCCTTCACGGATTCCGTAACAGGTGCATTTACTCTTGCAAATATGGCAAATTTTGCAAACTACTGGCCGATTTTTCTTCGTTCCATCTGGTTAAGCGTCTTTGCCACGCTGATCTGTCTTCTGATCGGCTATCCCGTTGCGTACTATATCGCACATTGCAAGCCGGCAACGCAGCGTCTTTTACAGATGCTGGTCATGCTGCCGATGTGCATCAGCTTTCTGCTTCGTACGCTGGCATGGGTCGCTCTTTTGGAGGACACGGGAATCATCAACAATTTCCTGACCTCAATCGGTCTTACTCCCCTGCCCCTGATCCGAAATAACGGTGCCGTTATTCTGGGCATGGTCTATAACTATCTGCCCTATATGATTCTGCCGCTTTATACAGTCATCATGAAAATCGACTCCCGCCTGATTGAGGCTGCGCAGGATCTCGGCTGCAACAATCGCCACGTTTTTACCAAGGTGATTTTACCCTTGTCCGTTCCTGGCATCGTTTCCGGCATCACGATGGTATTCGTTCCGGCCGTTTCCACCTTTTATATCTCGCAGAAGCTCGGATCCCCCGGCACAATTCTGATCGGTGACGTGATTGAGTCGCAGTTCAAGGCCGCCTATAATCCGAATCTCGGCGCAGCGCTTTCGCTGGTTCTGATGCTCCTGATTTTCGTCTGTGTCGGCATTATGAACCGTTTTACAAGCGATGATGACGAAGAAAGCATGGTGACGCTATGAGAAGAGTAAACCGTGTTTTCACAATTGTTGTTTTTATTTTCCTCTATATCCCGATGATCGTACTGGCTGTTGCCTCCTTTAACAAAGGCATGGACATTGCCGTGTTTCAGGGTTTTACGCTCGATCAGTACCGCGAGCTGTTCCGCGACAACACCCTTTTGGCACTGCTCGGAAATTCTCTGATCATCGCAATTCTCTCCAGCCTTGTCGCAACCGTTCTCGGAACAGTTGCGTCTATCGGGATTCATTCCATGCGCGGCAGACTTCGTTCCGCCGTCATGACACTGACCAATATCCCCATGACAAATCCGGAAATCGTCACTGGTGTTTCTCTTGCGCTGCTGTTTGCCTTTACCGGCGTTCTGCTCCGCATCAACTCCGTCCTCGGTTTTTGGACACTTCTGATCGCGCATATCACGTTTAACCTGCCCTATATTATTCTGAACGTCATGCCGAAGCTCTCTCAGATGGACCCCGACCTGACCGAAGCCGCTTTGGATTTGGGATGCACTCCCGTACAGGCTTTTTTCAAGGTCGTTCTGCACGAGATCATGCCCGGCATACTCTCCGGCGCTCTGATGGCATTTACAATGTCGCTCGATGACTTCGTTATCTCCTATTTCGTCACCGGCTCCGGCTTTGTTACGCTTCCGGTCGAAATCTACAGCTATACAAAAAAACCGATTCAGCCGAAAGTTTACGCCATGTTTACGCTGATTTTCGTTACGATTCTCGCTTTGATGATTGTTATGAATCTGCTGCAGGCACGCGACAGATCAAAGCGGCAGAAGCTTGTAAAAAGGAGGGGCAGCAGATGAGACGTTTATTGTCTGTTCTTTTCCTGATCTTCCTTCTGCTCTGTACGGTTTCCCCCGCTGCAAGCGCCGCGGAAACCGTTACGATCAATGTCTATAACTGGGGTCAGTACATTGCCGACGGCACGGATGGCAGCATTGACGTGATCGATGCATTTGAAGAAGCTTATCCGAATATCGAAGTCAACTATATGACATTCGACAGCAACGAAAGCATGTACACAAAGCTGAAGGCCGGCGGCTCTGCTTTTGATATCATTATCCCTTCGGATTATATGGTACAGAAACTCATTGAAGAGGATATGCTGGAAAAGCTCGACTTTTCAAATATCCCGAATTTCGAGCAGATCGACGAGAGCTTCCGCAATCTTGCATACGATCCCGAGAATCTTTATTCCGTTCCCTATACATGGGGATGTGTCGGTGTGATTTACAACACAAAATTTGTCGACGAAGCTGACATCGGCAGTTGGGATCTGCTTTGGAATCAGAAATATGCCGGCAAAATTCTGATGTTTGACAATCCGCGTGATGCTTTTGCAATTTCCGAGCTTTCCCTCGGCTACAGCATCAACACGGAAGAAACCACGCTGCTCACCCTTGCGGCAAATAAGCTGCGCGAACAGAAGCCTGTTGTTCAGGCATATGTTATGGATCAGATTTTCGACAAAATGCAGCGCGGCGAAGCGTGGATTGCGCCTTATTACGCAGGCGACTATCTGACCATGGCGGAAGAAAATCCAGATTTGGGCTTCTACTTCCCCGAAGAAGGTTTTAATCTGTTTGTAGATGCAATTTGCATTCCCAAGGGCAGCGAGCATAAAAAGGAAGCCGAAACCTTTATAAACTTCCTGATTTCGCCGGAGGTTTGCGGTCAGAATCTGGAATTCCTCGGCTACTCCGCGCCCAGTTCGGCAGCGAAGGAATATATGGATCCCGATGTAGCCGAAAATCCCATCGCTTACCCCGACGAGCAGACGCTTTCCCGCGGTTCGAGCTTTACCTCTCTTTCCCTGACCGGCACGCAGGAAATGAACAGTCTTTGGCTGACGGTCAAAACAGCGGATTCCGCAACAACGGTCTACCTGATTCTGACAATCGCCGCAATCGCGCTGGTCGTTTTCCTCTGGTTGTTCTTCAAGGTGCGCAGAAAGCAGCGTAAAGCGCGCCGCTGCCGTAAATGGAAGCAGAACGGAGGCTAACCTATGAAAAAAATACTTGCAATACTGCTTGCCGGAATTCTGGTTTTCTGCACCGGCTGCGGACAGATAACGCAGGATATTATTTCCGATGTTGCAAAAGCAGCTGCTTCAGAGTTAGCTCCTGTCATTGAGTCTTATGCCGATAATATGCAGGATGTACTCGCGCAGACAGGCGATGACGAAACCGCTTCCCAAACGATTGCAGAAAGCGTTTACTCTGACGGCATTTCCGAGGACGGCACCTACTCGTCCAAGGATGATGTTGCGCTCTATATTCTCACATTCGGTCATCTTCCTTCAAACTTTATCACGAAAAAGGAAGCGAAAAGTCTTGGCTGGGAGGGCGGCTCCTTAGAGCCCTATGCACCCGGAAAATGCATTGGCGGCGACCATTTCGGTAACTATGAGGGCATTCTTCCCGAGGTAGAAGGCCGCAGCTATACCGAATGCGATATCGATACGCTCGGCGCGAGCTCACGCGGCGCAAAACGTATTGTTTTCTCCAATGACGGCCTGATTTATTATACCAACGACCACTATGAGAGCTTCACGCTTCTGTACGGGGAGGAATGAATATGATTATTCTGCATTTATGCGCAGAAAATGCAGCAAGCCGCGGCGATCTGCATACCGCTTTTGCGCAGGCATTTTCCTTTCCCGAATGGTACGGACGGAATCTGGATGCGCTTGCCGATTGCCTGACGGATGTCAGCGAAGATGCGGAAATCTCCATGGATGAAGCTGCACTGAACGGGTGTCTCACCGAACGGTATACCAGTCAACTGAAGCGTCTGCTTACGAATGTTTCCGAACAGAATCCGCATATTGTATTTCAGAAATAACTGCAAAAAAGCTGTTTCACGCCAATCGTGAAACAGCTTTCTTCTTTATTCTGCACTTGCACAAACCCAATAGTCCTGCGGCATATTTCGAAATTCACCGAGTGCTTTTCTATATTCCGGACAGACTTCGGATACCCGTCCTGTTTTATAAATCAATGGGTCGATGCTTCGCTTTTTTGCCGGAATTACGCGCCAGTTATCCCCTTCCTGTGCCTGCTCGACAACATGAATCACGCGGTAAGAACGGTATTCCTGCCACCGTTTTGAAAACTCTTCTGAGGCGCACAGCAGCCGGATCACCTCCGGCTCAGTTGTTTCCAGATCATGTTCCGTTACAACGTCTTTCGAAAGCGCATCCCTTAGCAATTCTGAAAGCATCTGCATTGCATAGCGGTCCTCATCGGAAACATAAACCTTTGCGCATTGCAGTGCAAAATGCGCAAATGCCTCTGCCTTTTCTTTTGAGCAGAACTGCAATTCGGATATGCCTTCTTCATTCGTTCCGACAAAAATATCCCTGTAAAGATCTTTTACATTTTGTTGATCTCCGAATCCGAACTGCAGCAGATTTCCCATCGTGTATTCCAAACGGTCCGCCGAAAGCCTCGGAGAGTCATTATCTGCAATCGGATAAAGATGATAATCACAGACATCTGCCGTTGACAGACCAAGCTTGCGTAAAATTGCCTGTATTTCCTCCGACTCCCGAATCATCCGCTCTGTACCGTCTTCTGTGGATTCCTGCTTAAGATAATCGCCGTGCAGGAAATCGACGACGTGCGCAAAGGTCGGCGTAGAGATATCGTGAAACAGTCCTGCAAGTGTCTGCGCAGGATCTTCGGTAAAATGCCACACGATCATTGCCACGCCGACACTGTGATCGTATCGGGAATAGGACATACCACGCTGAAACCGCGGAAAGCTCGTATATTCACAGCCGCAGTTCATCCCCACCTGCCGCAGTCGCTGCATCGGCGGCGTTTTTATGGCATCTTTCAAAAACTCAGGCATCTCATCATGATAGCGCTTCCATAAATCCATACGCTCTCCCCCTCTCATTCAACAATTATAGCAGAATATACAGATAAAAGGAAGTACCGACGTACTTCCTTTTACTGATTAGCGGAAATGATGCAACGCCGCGCAGAGCCGTCCGGCAGCGTTACCTCCATAATATTTGCAGAAATTCCGTAGAGTCTCTGAATCAGCTCACTCGTCAACGCAAATTCTACCGGACCGTCAGCACAGATTTTTCCGCCCTGCAGCGCCAGAATATGCGTTGCATACTGCATTGCGTGTTCCGGATTATGCGTAGAGAGCAAAATCGTATATCCCTGATCGGCAAGCTTTCGAATCTGCGCAAGCACTCTCTGCTGATTGCCGTAATCCAAATTCGCTGTCGGCTCATCCATAATCAGAATTTTTGCATCCTGCGCAAGTGCGCGAGCGATAAGAACTAACTGCCGTTCGCCGCCGGAGAGCTTTGCAACACCGCGATGTGCCAAATCTTCAATTCCCAAAAGCTTCAACATTTTCCACGCCGTATCCTTCTGTGTCTGCCCCGGTGCGTGTAAAACACCAACCTGTCCGGTCGTCCCCATCAGGACACTTTCCAAAACGGTATAGTTAAATGTCGGCGCAACTGTCTGCGGAATATAGGCAACTGTTTTTGCCAGCGCCCTGCGATCCATATTCTTCGCTTCCCTGCCATCTAAAAGCGCCGTACCGGAATAACCCCGAAGTAAGCCGAGTATGCAGCGGAAAAGTGTGCTTTTTCCAACACCGTTCGGGCCAAGCACCGCAACGAGCTGCCCTTCTCCGACAGAAAAGCTGACTTCGTTCAAAACCTGCGCATCTGCATAGGAAAACGAAAGCCGATCTACCTTAATCTTCACGGGCAGCACCTCCCGTCACAATAAGATAGAAGAAAATCGGTGCGCCGACAAAAGCAGTCAGGATTCCAAGCGGAATTTCACTGGAAGCAACAAGGCGCGCAATATCATCCACCAGCACAAGGAAAGCTGCGCCGAAAACAGCAGCGCCCGGAATCAGGCGGCGATAATCATAACCGAACAGCATACGGCAAAAATGCGGAATGACCAAGCCAATCCAGCCGATCATGCCGGAAACCGCGACGCTTGCGGAAGTAAGCAGCGTTGCGCAGATAATTACAATCAATCGAAGCGTTCTGGTATGAACACCCATCGTCTGCGCCTCTTCCTCCCCTAAAGTCAGTAAATTCAATCTCCAACGCAGCAAAAACAGTGGGATCATACCAATCGCCGTCGGAATCAGCAAAAACAGAACATCCTTCTGCTTCGCGGCAGAAAGGCTGCCCATCAGCCAATAGGTAATTGCAGGAAGCTGCTGCTGCGTATCGGCAATCAGTTTAACAAACGATGTCGCCGCAGAAAACAGTGAAGCCGTCATCATACCTGCAAGAATCATTGCAAGTGTCTGATTTGTTTTGCTGAAACGGCTCATGTTCCATGCCAAAAACACTGCGATCATGCCGAAAGCAAATGCCGTCAGAGAAATGCCGAAGTAGCCTGCACCGAGTAAAATGGCAAGCGCTGCACCAAAACCGGCACCGGAGGATGCACCCAAAATATCCGGCGAAACCATCGGATTGCGGAACATACCCTGATACGAAACGCCTGCAACAGAAAGCGCCGCTCCGACCATGGCTGCAACTGCAATTCTGGGCAGACGAATTTGAAACAGCACGTTTTCCGCACCGTTTTGCCAGCTCGCCTCAACCTGCATTAGGCGAGAAAGCAGAAGCTGCCATATCTCATGCAGAGAAAGCGAAAACCGTCCGAGCATCAGTGAAATTGCAAGAACAACGATAAGCGCTGCCGTCAAAATAAAAAAACGGGTGCGATAGGTACGCTGACTTTTTTCAATTTTCGACATACTTACCGCCTCCTTCATTATTCTTTTTACAGGATAACACAGCATCCGGTTCTTTTCAACAATATCCGGCAATGCAAAACAAAAATTCAGTATTACTGAATGCAAAAAAATGCACAACTCCGAAAATCGGAGTTGTGCATAATGAAACTGTGTTTACAGGGCGCCGCCGCAATATTCGCAGCGTCCGCTTGCATCGGGAATTGTGGTAGCGCCGCACCACGGACAGTTTACCGCTGCTTTGGGCTGGTTTGCCGCACGAACATTCTTACGAATATCCGTTAACGCTTTGACGATTTCGTTGCCCATACGCTCAAATGTATGGTAATCCGCCGGCTTGCTCGGCATTCCGCCAAGTGCATTACCGCTGCTCTCCACTTCAATGCTGCGGTTGGTCAGGCGGAAACGTATCTCATCAAAATACGGAGCATTCAGATGGATATGAATGTAGAACTGATAGGAATACTTATAACGGCGCGGCACATAGCTCACGCGGTTTCCTTCCTTATCGGTACGCATGACTTCTGACTGGTTTTCATCAATATCGAGATTGCATCCGGTAACCTGAGAAAAATCAATTACATCGGGATTTTCCTCACGCCATTTTGAAGCAGAGGTTACAATAAATTTTCCGGCATCCTCATCAAGGAGAACTTTCGTTGCATCGCCCAATGTTCTGGTTACATTAAAGGCATCTACAGCTGCTTTGTTTTCTTCACGGTAAGCAAGCTGTGCTTTAATGCTGTCAACCGTGCTATGACGGCGATCGTCAAAAAACGGAGAGAGTTTTTTTGCACAATCCTTACACAGATTGCCGTCCTCTAATTTGCGATTGCCAAGCAGCCCGATTTCGCCGCCGCAGACATCGCAGGTTTTTTTCTCAAACATTTTGCCGAACAGACCCATATTGCATCCTCCTGTAGTAAATTGGATAAAATAATTATACCGTTTACAGGACAAAATGTCAATTCAAAGCATTAGAAAAAGGCGGTACTGTCTTTTTGGTACGCCGGAAGGGACTCGTACGTAATGTATGGGAGGAAATACGCAAAACCTGCCACCGGCAGGTTTTGTTACATTGCAAAAAATAGATATTTCCTTGATTGACGGAGAGATCGAACCTTTCGAGTCCCGGAATCAAAAAAATGGGGCTGTAAAAAAACAGTCCCAAAAAATGACGGTGAGTCTCAACTCGAGGCTCACCGTCATTTTCTCCAATTATTTGCTGCCTGTGGATAACATTTTACTGTTTTTGGGTGCACAAACCGCACCTGTGGAGAAAAATCTCTCCTCAGGTGTTCTTTTTCATCTTTTTATCAGGCCGCTTTTTGCGCTGCCATTCGCTTCAGA
>R26__coassemble_130_pt1 | contig 50349 bp, 52 predicted proteins | sample R26__metabat2_low_PE_037 | metagenome-assembled genome bin R26
GCTTTATGCCATGCGCACCGAGGGCGTTATGAATGCCTCCTGCGAATTTGATGTGGAAACACTCCGACCGACCTACCGACTGCTGATCGGCATCCCCGGAAAGTCGAATGCGTTCGCGATTGCAAAACGTCTTGGACTGTCCGATGTGATCGTGGATAAGGCAAAGAGCTTCGTCAATGAAAATGACAAGAATTTTGAGGATGTCCTTTCTCAGCTGGAGCAGCAGCGTCAGCAAATGGAAACGGCAAAATTAGAGGCTGAGCGACTGAAGCTTGAAACGGAGCAGATGCGCTCGAAATCCGAAAGCTATTATGCGCAAATCAAAGCCGAACGCGAAAAGGCGATGCGAACTGCCCGTGCCGAGGCACAGGCGATCATCGACAATGCCCGTCGTACCTCCAATGAGGTTGCAGACGAGCTCAAGCAGCTTCGCAAGCAGATGCGCGACAGCGCCGATGTACAGGGAAGCAACGCCAAACAGGCAGAGCTTCGGAAAAAACTCAATGACGCAGAGGAAGCCTTCTCTGTTAAGCAGACTGCGCCGGAACGCCCTGCACCGTCACGCGGTATTATGGTAGGGGATGTTGTGGAAATCCTGAAATTCGGAACGAAAGCAAGCGTCCTCGCTATCAATAAGGATGGAAGCTATCAGCTGCAGGCCGGTATTATGAAGGTAACTGCGCAGCCGGATGAGGTCTATCTGATAGAGGAAACGAAACAGCAGACGAAAAAGATCATTGAACGCAGCAAACGGGAATTCCGCAACAGTGCTGCCGTAACTGAACTCGACCTTCGCGGTATGACTGTCGGCGAAGCAATCGCATCTCTCTCCATTTTCCTTGACAGTGCAATGCTTGCAAATCTTGCGCAGGTCAGAATCATCCACGGAAAGGGAACCGGTGCGCTTCGAAAAGCGGTCCATGAAGAGCTGAAACACAACAAAGCGGTTAAAAAATACCGTCTTGGTGTTTATGGCGAGGGAGAGGATGGAGTTACCATCGCAGAACTGGCGTAAAAAGTTAAAAAAATATTGACAAACGCTGTAAATTCTCGTATATTATCTATTAGCAATTTGAAATCATTGCGATTTAAGGAGTGACTCGCATGTATACAGAAAAATATATTGTGAAGTGTGAATCCGGACTTCATAATAAACAGGCTACCTACTTCATTCAGAAGGCAAACGAATTCCGTTCCAGCATCTGGATTGAAGCAGATGATCGCAAGATCAATGCAAAGAGCCTTTTGGGCGTTCTTTCGATGGGTATCACCACCGGCACCGAGATTTCTCTGATTGCAGAAGGTCCCGATGAAGAAGCCGCTGTGAAGCAGCTTTCCGAAATGCTGGTAAAGGATATTTATTAAGAGCAGATCAACTGGCTGTCCCAAGCGTGTTTACGTTTGGGACAGCTTTGTCTACGGTGAAGGTTATGACAAGGGATGAATTGAAGCAGGCTGCGCTGTCGCTGCCGTATGAGCCGGGTGTCTATCTGATGAAGGATGCCTCCGATACGGTAATATATGTCGGCAAGGCAAAAAAACTCAAAAACCGTGTCAGCCAGTATTTTCAGGATACGGCTTCCCATACGGCAAAAACGCGCCGTATGGTTTCTCTTGTTGACCATTTTGAAACCATACGCGCGGCAAGTGAATTTGAGGCGCTTGTGCTGGAATGTTCTCTCATCAAGCACTATATGCCAAAATACAATATCCTTCTCAAGGATGATAAGGGCTATCCGTATCTTCGCCTGGATATGCGACAGGCATATCCGGTCATTACGCTATCAAACCGTGTGATTGATGACGGAGCGCAGTATTTCGGACCGTTCGGCAGTCGCGGACGGAGCAATCAGGTGATTCGGATAATCAAGGAAACCTTCCGCCTGCCGGACTGCAGCCGCAAATTTCCACGTGACATCGGAAAAGACCGCCCGTGTCTGAATTATCAGATGGGAAAATGTGACGGCTGGTGCAGGACGGAAATGTCACAGGAGGAATACCGCAACAGATTGCAGCAGGCAAAGCTCCTGTTAGAAGGAAAGCATAAACCGCTTTGCGATTCTCTTCGTCAGCAGATGGAAGCCTTTGCCGAACAGCTTGATTTTGAACACGCTGCGCAGTACCGTGACCGTCTTCGTGCAATCGAAGCGCTTGGACAGCGGCAGCTTGTAACGGCAGGTACAATGGCAGATACCGATGTGATCGGCTGGTATCAGACTGAAGCAAAGGCTTGCTTTGCGGTGCTGCATTTTATCGGCGGCAATCTGGTGGACAAGGATTATGAAATTCTCCCGATTGCCGACGATGCGCAGGAAGCCGTTTCTTCGCTTGTAAAGCAGTATTATCTGACCCGTCAGGCAGCGCCGAAACGAATTATTTTGCCTTATCCGATGGAGGATGCCGAGCTGTTTGCGCAGCTGTTGTTCGAGCAGCTGAACAAAAAAGTCCGTTTGATCACAGCGCAGAGAGGTGACAACAAGCGGCTATCCGACCTTGCCTATAAAAACGCGCAGGAAGAAGCAGAGCGTGTGACCACGGCAAGCGAACGGCTTAACGGTACGCTTTTGCTGCTTCAGAATATGCTCGGACTTCCGGCCTATCCTGCAAGAATGGAAGCTTATGATATTTCCAATATTGCAGGAACAGATATTGTTGCGTCAATGACCGTATTTATAGACGGCAAGCCGAAAAAGAGCGATTATAAGCGCTTTAAGCTGGAGGGCATGGAGGATCAGGATGATTATGCCTCCATGCGGCAGGTTTTGTGCAGACGGTTCTGTCACTACCTTGACGGCGATAAAGGCTTTGATGAAAAACCGGACGTGCTACTGATTGACGGCGGTACAGTACACGCGCAGACAGTTTTGGAAGCGCTGAACGCGATGGAAATCAATATTCCCATTTTCGGAATGGTCAAAGATAACCGGCACCGTACCCGTGCGCTTATTACGCCGGACGGCAGAGAAATTGGCATTCAGGCAACGCCGGCAGTCTTTTCGCTCATTGGTCGAATTCAGGAGGAACCCCATCGCTTTGCGATCACATATCACCGAACGCTTCGCAGTAAACGCGTCAAGGGCTCTAAGCTTGATGAAATCAAAGGCGTGGGCGAAAAGCGGCGGCTTGCCCTGTTAAAACATTTCAAGTCCGTTACTGCAATCAGTGCGGCAAGCATCGAAGTATTAAAATCTGCTGTACCGGAATCAACGGCAAAAGCAGTTTATCAATATTTTCATTCTCAGGAGTAAAATCATGCGTGTAATTACCGGAACAGCGCGCGGAACGAATCTGAAAGCGCCGAACGGCATGGCGACCCGTCCGACTGCGGATAAGGTCAAGCAGGCGCTGTTCAATATCATACAATTTGAAACCGTCGGTGAGGTGCTCGATCTTTTTGCAGGCTCCGGTCAACTCGGTATTGAAGCACTGAGCAGGGGAGCAAGCCATGCTGTGTTTGTGGACGAGCGTCCGGATGCAATCGCGGTTATCAAGGAGAACCTTCGCAGAACACACCTCGAAGACCGTGCGGAAATCATTCGCGGAGATTACCTGACTTATCTTGCAAGATGCAGAAGAAAGTTCCGTTTGATCTTTTTAGACCCTCCTTATGCAGAAAAATATTTAGAAAATGCATTAAAACGCATCTCGGAAATTGACATTTTGGCAGAAGGTGGTATAATTATTACAGAGCGCCCTCTGGGAAAGCAACTTAACGAGTCATTTGACACGTTAGAGCGCTCAAAAGATTACAATTACGGCAAAACGACTATTACTTTATTTCGCCGTAAAGAGGACACATTATGAGAACTGCGGTCTACCCCGGTAGCTTTGACCCGGTTACAAACGGTCATTTGAATATTATTGAGCGTGCAGCAAAGCTGTTTGATCATGTCATTGTCTGCGTTTTGGTCAACTGCGAAAAAAAGCCGCTTTTTACATTGGAAGAGCGTGAAAATCTGCTCAGAAGCGTTACCGCGCATCTGCCAAATGTGACAGTCGATTCCAACGGCGGTCTGCTTGCGGATTATGCAAGAGAGCATGATTGCTGCACGGTAATCAAAGGCTTACGTGCAGGCTCCGATTTTGAAAAAGAATTCCAGATGTCGATGATCAACCGAAAGCTGAATCCTGATTTGGAATCTCTTTTCCTTACGGCGGAACATCAGTACATGTATCTCAGCTCCAGCGCGGTTAAGGAGCTGGGTTTTTACGGCGCAGATCTGACAGATTTTCTGCCGCCTCAAATTTTGAATGAATTTAAAAATAAAATAAATAATATCGCAAATCATAAGGAGGAACAAAAATGAACGAGAATAATATTGAAGAACTCATCGGCTCATTATATGAAATGGTCCAGGACGCAAAGAGCGTTCCTTTCAGCGGCGACAAGTGCTCCATCGAGCGCGAACGCGTATTAGATCTTCTTGATGAAATCAGCAACCAGCTCCCCGGCGAGCTCAAGCAGGCAAAGACCATCGTGGAATCCCGCAGTGAACTGATTACCAGCGCAAAGCGCGAGGCAGAAAATATTCTGAAGGCTGCACAGGCACAGGCTCGTCAGCTTGTTACGCAGGAAGCTGTTTACAACGAAGCAAAAACGCAGGCAAATGAAATGGTCCGCGCTGCACAGGAAAAGATCAAGGAACTCAAGCAGGTCACCAATGACTATGTTGACGATTCTCTGCGCCGCACAGAAGAAGCTGTTGCAGAAGCTCTGTCCGGCATCCGTGATTCTCGTGCAAAGTTCCGTGCTCTCGTAAATCCGCAGGCACCGAAGGCAAATACCGCTATCATTGAAGATGTGTAATTTTTTGAACAGGTCAATTTTTTGGAATTGACCTGTTTTTTTAAACAGGAGGAAACTATGAACTATCTGGAACGCTATCAGTTATGGTTGGATACTGCACCGCTTTGTGAAAGCTGCACGGAAAAGATGAAAGCAATGGCAAACGATGACGATGCCATCAAGGGCGCATTCGGTGCTGAGCTTCAATTCGGTACGGCAGGTATTCGCGGCATTATGGGCATCGGCACCAACCGCTTGAATAAATTTACCGTACGCCGTACGGCGCAGGGTCTTGCAGCGTGGCTTTGCAGCACAGACCTTCCGCAGAAGTGCGCAATCGGTTACGATTCCCGTCATAATTCTCGCAAATTCGCGGAAATCTGCGCTGTTGCGCTTGCTGAGCGCGGCATTCATGTTTATGTCTATCATGAGCTTGCACCGACCCCGATGCTTTCTTATGCGGTTCGGCAGCTTAGCTGTGGCTGCGGTATTGTTGTTTCGGCAAGCCATAATGCAGGCGCCTACAACGGCATTAAGTGCTACGGTCCTGACGGCTGTCAGATGACGGATGAGCCGGCAGCAATCGTCTATAACGAGATTTCAAAGATTCCGTATTTTGTCCCTGCTGAAAAATCCTTCGAAGAACAGATAGAAGCAGGAATGGTTGAATATATTGCGCCCGAGCTTTGGGAACGCTATTATCAGACCGTTCTGAACGAGCGCATTGCAGATACAAAGGACGATAACCTGAATTTACTGTATACACCGCTTTGCGGCACAGGTAACAAGCCGGTGCGCGAGGTACTGGGCAGAATCGGTGTCAATATCGATGTCTGCAAGGTGCAGGAAAATCCGGACGGCGATTTCAAGACCTGCGAATATCCCAATCCGGAAACGGATGCTGCGCTGAATGAATGCTATAAAATCGCAAGAGAAACCCATCCCGACTTGATTCTTGGAACGGACCCCGACTGCGACCGTGTAGCGATTGCCGTTCCGGAAGGTGACGGCTTCCGCAAGCTCAGCGGCAATGAGCTGGGCTGCCTGCTTCTTGACTATATTCTCGGCGAGCTTTCCGCAAAGGGAAAATTGCCGAAGAATCCTGTTGCAGTCAAGAGCATTGTATCTTCACCGCTTGCAGACAAGGTCGCTGCAAAATACGGCGTTAAAATGAAATCCGTCCTGACCGGCTTTAAGTATATCGGCGGAGAAATTCTTGCGCTGGAGGAAGCAGGTGAGGAATATCGCTTCGTATTCGGCTTTGAAGAAAGCTGCGGCTATCTGAAAGGTACCTATGCCCGTGACAAGGATGCTGTTGTTGCATCCATGCTGACTTGCGACCTTGCTGCAAAGCTCAAGCGCGAGGGCATGAATATGGCACAGAAGATGGACGCGCTTTATGCAGAGCTTGGCTATCATGAAGCAAAGGTCATCAGCGTAGAGCTCAAAGGACCGAATGCAATGGAGCTGTCTGCAAAATTTATGTCTGATTTCCGTGCAGACATTCCGTCTGAGCTTTGCGGCATTGCAGTTACGTCCTGTACCGATTATCAGAGCCGTATTTGCCGCAATATGATAACCGGCGAAGAAACTCCCGTGACATTACCAAAGTCTAACGTTGTTACGCTCGTACTGGGCGACAAGGGCAGCGTTATTGTCCGTCCGTCCGGTACAGAGCCGAAGGTCAAGCTCTATCTCACGGCGGTTGACCTTGACCAGAGCAAGGCAAAGGCTCTGCTTGCAGACCTTGCCAAGGCGATGAATGCTTACGTGCCGAAATAACCGCTTGACAAAAAATGCATTATCCGCTATCATAGCAGAAGATTGTAAAACACTTTGACGAAGAGGAGTAGTCGTGTTGTCCGCTACAGAGAGGGAACGGTCGGTGCAAGTTCCTGCCGGATACCGATGAAGGTCGCTTCTGAGTGCGCAGACTGAATTACCAGTAAGCCTGCACGGGTTCTCCCGTTACAGAGAGTTGAGTGCCTGCTTTGCAGGAATTCAGGTGGTACCGCGGATATTTTCGCCCTGAACAGCAATGTTCAGGGCGTTTTTTATTTTGTACAGAATCCCGAAAAGGAGAAGATAAAATGGCAAGAGAATTACCGAAAACCTACGATCCGAAGGATGTGGAATCCCGTCTTTATAAGTTTTGGAATGACGGCGGATATTTCCATACCGAGCGCGATCCGGGGAAAAACCCGTTTACCATTGTGATGCCGCCTCCCAATGTTACCGGACAGCTTCATATGGGTCATGCAATGGATGCTGCGCTGCAGGATGTCCTCATTCGTTTCAAAAGAATGCAGGGCTATGCCGCACTGTGGGTCCCCGGCGTTGACCATGCCGGTATCGCAACGCAGATCAAGGTCGAAGAGGTGCTGCGTAAGGACGGCATTACCCGTTATGATCTCGGACGCGAAAAATTTTTGGAAAAAGTCTGGGACTGGAAGCATCAGTACGGCAACCGCATTGTCGAGCAGCAGAAGAAGCTCGGTGCATCCTGTGACTGGGAGCGCGCACGCTTTACCATGGATGAAGGCTGCTCCGCCGCAGTGCGCGAGGTGTTCGTCAATCTTTATGAGCAGGGGCTTATCTATAAGGGCAGCCGAATCATCAACTGGTGTCCGCATTGCGTGACGGCTCTTTCCGATGCTGAGGTTGAATACGTGGATAAGCCCGGCAATCTGTGGCATATCCGCTATCCGTTTGCAGACGGCACAGGTGAAGTCATTGTTGCAACGACCCGTCCGGAAACCATGTTAGGCGACAGCGGCGTCTGCGTTAACCCGAACGATGAACGCTATAAGGACATCGTCGGCAAAAACGTCATTCTTCCGCTTCTGAACAAGGAAATTCCCGTTGTAGCAGACGACTATGCCGAAATGGACTTCGGTACCGGCTGCGTTAAGATGACACCGGCACATGACCCCAACGACTTTGAAGTCGGTCTGCGCCATAATCTGGAAGTTATCCGCGTGTTGGACGATAACGGCAAGGTAAATGAGTTCGGCGGCAAGTACGAAGGTCTTGACCGCTATGAAGCCAGAAAGCAGATCGTTGCCGATCTGGAAGAGCAGGGCTATCTTGTCAAGGTTGAGCCGTATAACCATAATGTCGGCACCTGCTATCGCTGCCATCAGGATGTTGAGCCGATCATTTCCGCACAGTGGTTTGTGAAAATGAAGCCTCTGGCAGAGGAAGCGCTTCGCGTTGTCTACGAAGGCGAAACCAAATTTGTTCCCGAACGCTTTACCAAAACCTATACCAACTGGATGGAAAATGTCCGCGACTGGTGCATTTCCCGTCAGCTCTGGTGGGGTCATCAGATTCCGGCATGGTACTGCGCAGACTGCGGCCATATGACCGTTTCCCGCGAGGATGCAACCTGCTGCGAAAAGTGCGGCGGCAAGAATATTACCCGTGACGAAGACGTGCTCGATACATGGTTCTCGTCTGCTTTGTGGCCGTTCGAGACCCTCGGCTGGCCCAACACCGATGCAGAGGACTTCAAATACTTCTATCCGACCGACGTTCTTGTCACCGGCTATGACATCATTTTCTTCTGGGTTGCCAGAATGATTTTCTCCGGCTGCAAGCAGACCGGAAAGACGCCGTTCCACACCGTCCTCATCCATGGTCTCGTCCGCGACGATAAGGGCAGAAAGATGTCTAAATCTCTCGGCAACGGCATTGATCCGCTGGAGATGATCGACCGTTTCGGCTCCGATGCCCTGCGCATGAACATGGTCACGGCAAACTCTCCCGGCAACGATATGCGTTTCTATATCGAACGCTGCGAGGCAATGCGTAACTTTGCTAACAAGCTTTGGAATGCAAGCCGCTATGTCATGATGAATCTGAGCATCGAAAAGAACGAGCTGCCGGCACTTTCCGATTTGGAAACTGCAGATAAGTGGATTCTTTCCAAGCTCAATACGCTGATTGCCGATGTGACGGAGAATCTGGATAAGTATGAGCTTGGCATTGCCGTGCAGAAGGTTTATGACTTTATCTGGGACAGCTACTGCGACTGGTATATCGAGCTGACAAAGGCACGCCTTTACGGTGAGGACGAAAAGAGCAAGCTCGTTGCGCAGAAGGTCCTGCTGTACGTTCTCGATCAGATCCTGCGCCTGATGCATCCGTTCATGCCGTTTATCACCGAAGAAATCTGGCAGGCAATTCCGCATGACGGCGAAGCGCTGATCGTTGCGAAGTGGCCGGAATACCGCGAAGACCTCAGCTTCAAGGCAGAAGAGAGAGCGATGGAAAGCATCATGAATGCGATCCGCGCCGTTCGTAACCGCCGTGCGGAAATGAATGTAGCGCCCTCCAAGAAATGCTCGCTGTATATCGTTACCGCAGCACCGGAAATCTTTGAAAGCGGTACCGCATTCATTACCAGACTTGCCTATGCAGACGAAGTGATCATTTGCGCTCAGGAGCCGGAAGGACATGAAAGCATGGCTTCCTGCGTTACCCACGATGCGGCGCTCTATATGCCGATGGCACAGCTGGTCGATGTAGAAAAAGAGCTTGCAAGAATTGTCAAGGAAAAGGAAAAGACTGAAAAGACACTTGCAGGCATCCGCGGAAAGCTGAGCAATGAAGGCTTTATTGCCAAGGCGCCGGAAGCAGTTGTTGCTGCTGAGCGAGCAAAGGCCGAGAAAATGGAAGCACTTCTGAAGCAGCTGGAAGAAAGCGAAACCAGACTGAAAAATCTTTGATTTCATTATTTCACCCGATGATATTTCATTGGGTGAAATTTTTTGAAGGAATATGCTTTATTTATCCGATAAATTGATGTATAATAATTAGAAATAATTATATTGGAAGGTATGTGCAATGAACGAACTGCAGAAAGAAAAGAAGCCGGGCTTCCTTTTTGACATATATTCACTCCTACATGATCTTGTTTATATTCTTGCTGCAATCACTCTGATTTTTGTTTTCTGTATCCGTCTGGTCGGCGTCAACGGTGAATCCATGTATCCGACACTGCATCACGGCGATTATCTTGCGCTGCAGAGCAATGTGATCATGGGCGATTTAAATCGCGGCGACATTATTGTTGCGCGCAAGCTGGCATTTAAGGACGGAGAGCCGATTGTCAAGCGTGTAATAGCAACGGAAGGACAGACGGTCCGAATTGATTATGATAATAACGGTGTTATTCGTGTTTCTGTTGACGGAGAGACACTTGACGAGCCGTATATAAACGAAGAAATGCTTGCAATTTATGCAACGCCGATGGAAGTTACGGTAGATAAAGACTGCATTTTTGTCATGGGCGATAACCGCAACCATTCCTCTGACAGCCGTTATGAAGGAATCGGTCAGATTCGTCTGGATCAGGTGCTCGGTAGAGTGCTGTTCAATGTTTTCCCTGCGACAGATGAATACAGCGGAAGCCGTGACTGGGGCAGATTCGGGAAGGTATCATAATGGACGATAAAATGAACATCCAATGGTATCCGGGGCATATGACCAAAACGCGCCGTAAGATGGAAGAGGACCTGAAGCTGGTCGATGCTGTCTGCGAGCTGGTCGATGCACGAATTCCGATTTCCAGCCGGAATCCCGATATTGATGCCATTTGCGGAAACAAGCCGAGAATGATTATTCTCAACCGAATTGACCTTGCAGACCCTGATGCAACTGCAAAATGGAGCGACTATTTCCGCAAAAAGGGCTGGGCGGTCGTTCGCACAGACTGCAAGAGCCGAAAGGGAATTGACCGTTTTTTGCCGGCAGTGCGCGAATTGCTTGCGGAAAAATTGCAGCGTTATCAGGAGCGCGGTTTTGTCAATAAGCCCCTGAAACTGATGGTCGTCGGTATTCCGAATGTCGGAAAGTCTACCTTTATCAATCAGGTAGCAGGCAGAAAAGGTGCCAAGGCGGAAAACCGTCCCGGTGTCACGCGCGGAAACCAGTGGGTGACAGTGGACAAAGGACTGCTTTTATTAGACACGCCCGGCATTTTATGGCCGAAATTCGACGACGAAGAAGTCGGCAGACGGCTTGCTTATACCGGCGCGGTCAAAAGCGATGTGCTTGATATTGAAACGCTTGCCTGTAATCTTATGGCAATGCTTTGGAAACGCTATCCCGATGCACTTCGTCAGAGATATAAAATTGATATGCCGGAGGATGCGCAGGGATATGACTTGCTGACCGAGGCCGGCAGAAAGCGCGGATTTTTGCTTGCACGCGGCGAAATTGACACGGAACGCATGGCAAGAATTTTGTTAGAAGAATATCGCAGCAGCAAGCTGGGACACTTCACATTTGAAGATCCTCCCGAAGGATAGTTGAGGTAAAAATATGAGTGAGCTTTGGAAATATGAACACGCCGCTTTTGAAGAAGGCTATTCTCTTGTCTGCGGCGTTGATGAGGCAGGCAGAGGTCCTTTAGCAGGTCCGGTCTGTGCAGCAGCCGTAATTTTGCCGCCTGATTTTGAAATTGAGGGGCTGAATGACTCCAAAAAGCTTTCGGATAAACGCCGCCGCGAACTTTACGATGTCATTACCGAGCAGGCGATTGCATACGGTATTGCGATGGTCGACGAAAAGGTCATTGATGAGATCAATATTCTGCAGGCAACGTTCCGTGCAATGCGTCAGGCGGTGGAGCAGCTTTCCGAAAAGCCGGCACTTGCGCTTGTTGACGGCAACCGTGAGCCGGATTTCGGAGACATTCCCGTAAAGACGATCGTCAAAGGCGATTCTCTGAGCGCAAATATTGCAGCGGCATCCATACTTGCAAAGGTAACGCGTGACCGTTTTATGGAAGAACAGGATGCGATTTATCCGCAGTACGGCTTTTCCGTACATAAGGGCTATGGCACAAAAGCGCACTACGCTGCTCTGCGTGAATACGGCGCTTGCCCGATTCATCGCCGCACCTTCCTGAAAAAGTTCTATGGCGAGTGATCTGCTTGGTCGATGGGGCGAAAGTATAGCGGCAAACTATCTGAGAAAGAAAAAATATGATCTGATTGCCGCAAACTATCGCTGCCGTTTTGGGGAAATTGATCTGATCGCTGAAAATAAAAAGTATCTTGTGTTCGTGGAAGTAAAGCTTCGAAAGAATGCGGATTTTGCGCAGGCGATGGAGTTTGTCGATCAGCGGAAGCAGGCTCGCATTATCCGCACGGCTTCTATGTTTCTTTCTTTACATGAGAATTTAACGAAACAGCCTCGTTTTGACGTGATCGAGATTTATGCACCCGAAGGCTTTAATACCAAAAAACCCGAAATCAAACATATGGAGGATGCCTTTCAATGAGTTTTCGCCTGTTTGACGGACATTGCGACACCGCTTTTGAGCTTTGGCGCAGAAAGGCCTCACTCCGGCAAAACACCTGCCATGTGGACCTGAAGAAAGCAAGTGCTTTCAAGGCATACGCGCAGGTGTTTGCTTTTTGCAGTTATGCCGGAGCGAAAGAGGTCGCGCCGTGGACGCCGGAGCAATTATTATCAGAGCCATTAAAGGCTCTGCGTGATGAAATTGCCGAAAATGCAGACCGTATCGCATATGCCGGTACAGAAGAAGATATCTTGCAAACCAATGCCGAGGGGAAAATTGCGGCGCTTTTGTCAGCCGAAGGACCAGAAATTATTGGCTGTGATCCCGACAGACTGCCGTGGCTGAAAAATCAGGGCTTTTGCATGACAACGCTGACATGGAATGCAGATAACAGCCTTGCCGGAATGCATGGGTCAGATAAGGGATTATCTGACTGCGGCAGAGTATTTGTCCGAGCTGCGCAGGAACTTGATGTTTTAATTGACGTCAGTCATTTATCGGAAGCATCGTTTTGGGATTTAATCAACGTTACGCAAAAACCGATTCTTGCAAGCCATTCCAACTGTCGTGCGCTGCAGGATGTTACAAGAAATCTGACCGATGATCAGCTGCGAGCCATTGCCGAAACCGGCGGAACAGTAGGGTTAAATCTCTATGTACCGTTTTTGGGAGATCGGGCGGATTATACTGTTCTTCGTGAGCACTTGGAGCATATGCTTTTTATTTGCGGCGAAACCCATGTTGCCCTTGGCGGAGATTTGGACGGCTGTGACGAATTGCCCGACGGCTTTGAAGATTTGAGCAGCTATGCCGGTTTCCATGACTATCTATGTAAGTCAGGTTATAGCGAGGAATTATTGGATAAGATTTTTTATCAGAATTTACTGAATTTATTTTGAAAGGAGAATGACGGATGGCATTGTATGCAATCGGTGACCTTCATCTGTCTTTTGGCACGAATAAGCCGATGGATGTTTTCGGCGGTGCATGGTCGGGCTATGTGGATATATTGCGTGAAAATCTATCCGTCATCCAGCCGGAGGATACAACTGTTTTGCTCGGAGATCTTTCGTGGGCGCTGGATATTGAAAGTGCCAAAGAAGATTTTGCATTTATTAATGCAATTCCGGGCAGAAAAATAATTATTAAGGGAAACCATGATTACTGGTGGTCAACTGCAAAGAAATTCTATCAATTCTGTCAGGAAAACAGTTTTGAAAATCTCTGGATTCTCAATAATAACTGCTATGAATACGAAGACATTGCGCTTTGCGGAACAAGAGGCTGGTTTTTTGAAGAGGATGCTGCCGAGGGCAGCCATAATGACAAAATTTTCAAACGCGAGTTGATTCGGTTGGAAACATCGCTGAAAGCGGCAGGGGAGAAAGAAAAATTCTGTTTTCTGCACTATCCGCCGCGCTATCGCGGATATGAATGTCCTGAAATTCTTGCGCTGTTAAACCAGTACGGTGTTCGTTCCTGCTGTTACGGACATCTTCACAGCGACAGTCACAAACTGGCAATTGAAGGTATCCATGACGGCGTAGATTTCCGGCTTTGTTCTGCTGATTTTCTGAAATTCAAACCAATTCGGATAAAATAGAACGAAATCATAAAAAAAGCTTGTATTTTTCGTGGATTTCTGATAATATATATCGGCTATCTTTATAAATTGTGCGCTAAATGCGCAACACATAGGAGGAAACAAACAATGAATGTAAAAAATGTCGAGAAAGAAGCTGTCCAGGCAAAGGTTACCGTAGAAATTACCCGTGCTGAGCTTGAGCCGGCAATCAATAAGGTATACCTCAAGGTTCGCAAGGACATCTCCATGCCCGGCTTCCGCAAGGGCAAGGCTCCCCGTATGGTTATCGAAGCTGCTTACGGCAAGCACGTCTTCTTTGAAGATGCCATCGAGGAAATGTTCTCTGACATCTATAAGGAATGCGTTCTGTCTCAGGACATCAAACCGGTTGGCAGACCCAGCATTTCCAAGCTTGACATCAACGATGACGATTCTGTCACCATGGTAATTGATACCGATCTGTATCCCGAAGTTACCCTCGGCCAGTACAAGGGACTTGAAGTTGAAAAGGCAGAGGCTACTGTTGAAGCTTCCGAGGTTGATGCAGAAATCGACCGCATGGCAAACAACATCGCCCGTATCAGCACCGTTGAGCGTGCTGCACAGGACGGCGATACTGCTGTGATCGACTTTGAAGGCTTCAAGGACGGCGTCGCATTTGAAGGCGGCAAGGGCGAAAGCTATGAGCTGAAGCTCGGCTCCGGCAGCTTCATTCCCGGCTTTGAAGAGCAGGTCATCGGCATGAGCGCCGGTGAAGAAAAGGACATTAACGTCAGCTTCCCGGAAAACTATCATGCAAAAGAGCTTGCAGGCGCACCCGTTGTCTTTAAAGTAAAGGTTCACGAGGTCAAAGAAACCGTAGTTCCCGAAAAGGACGATGAGTTTGTCAAAGACGTTTCCGAATTTGACACCATGGCAGAATTGCGTGCTGATATTGAGAAGAAGATTCTCGACGAGAAGCAGGCAGGCATTGACCGCGCATTTGAAAACGCAGCGATTGAGAAGGCTGTTGCCAACATGACTGTTGAAATCCCCGACAGCATGGTAGAAGAAGAGCTTGACCATGAGCTTGAGCGCATGGACTATGAGCTTCGTTCCCAGGGTGCTTCCCTCGAAGCATACGCACAGATGATGGGCGGCAATATGGATAATATCCGTAACAGCCTCCGTCCGGGCGCACTGAACACCGTAAAGACCAACGTCATGCTCGACGCTGTTGTTGACGCAGAGAACATCGAAGTATCTGACGATGAGTGCGAAGAAGAGTACAAGAAGCTGGCTGAATCCTATCAGCTGGAGATCGAAAAGGTTAAGGAAATCCTCGACATGAAGGGCATGAAGGGTGATCTGCAGGTCCGCAAGGCTGCAAAGCTGATTGCTGATGCTGCTGTTGCTGTCGCTCCGAAGGCTGAGGAAAAGAAGGAAGAGGAATAATCTGTCTTCCTTTCGGTTAGAATGTTTCGGGAAAGGAGCATGAACTATGAGTTTAGTACCCTATGTAGTTGAACAGACCAGCCGCGGAGAGCGTTCCTATGACATTTTTTCCCGGCTTTTGAATGACCGTATCATTTTCCTCTCTGAAGAGGTCAACGATGCCAATGCAAGCCTGATCGTTGCCCAGATGCTTTATCTGGAGGCGCAGGATCCCGAAAAGGATATTCAGTTTTACATCAACAGCCCCGGCGGCAGCGTAACGGCAGGCATGGCAATTTATGATACCATGCAGTATGTCAAGTGCGACGTTTCCACCATCTGCATCGGTATGGCTGCGTCCATGGGTGCATTTCTGCTTTCTTCCGGCACGAAGGGAAAGAGAATTGCGCTTCCCAACGCTGAAATCATGATCCATCAGCCGTCCGGCGGCGCAAAGGGTCAGGTTACGGATATCCAGATTCATGCACAGCGTATTCTGGACATCAAGAAGAAGCTCAATGAGATTCTTGCGCAGAATACCGGCAAGCCCTATGAGCAGGTTGCTGCCGACTGTGAGCGCGACCATTTCCTCACCGCACAGGAAGCACAGGAATACGGTTTAGTAGATAAGGTCATTTATCAGAGATAACGCAAGGGAGAGATTGGATTGGCTGAAAAATTGATCCGCTGTTCGTTCTGCGGAAAGACGCAGGGACAGGTGGAGCGGATTCTATCCGGTCCGAATGCATACATCTGCAACGAATGTGTTGACCTTTGCAGCTCATTGCTGCAGGAGAACATGTATGAAATGTCGGAGCAGGAAGTACCCGAATCTCCCGATGGTCTGCCCACACCGAAAGAAATCAAAGAGTATATGGATGGCTATATTATCGGTCAGGACGAAGCGAAAATTGCGCTTTCGGTCGCCGTGTATAACCATTACAAGCGTATCTACTTCGGTGATTCCTCAGATGTGGAGCTGCAGAAGAGCAATATTCTGCTGATCGGACCTACCGGCTGCGGCAAAACCCTCTTTGCCCAGACGCTTGCAAAAATTCTGAATGTCCCCTTTGCCATTGCAGATGCGACAACGTTGACCGAAGCCGGTTATGTTGGCGAGGATGTAGAAAACATCCTTCTCAGACTTCTGCAGGCTGCGGATTTTGACGTGGAGCTTGCCGAGCGCGGTATCATCTATGTCGATGAAATTGACAAGATTGCGCGAAAGAGTGAGAATACCTCCATTACGCGCGATGTTTCCGGTGAAGGTGTGCAGCAGGCACTTCTGAAAATTGTAGAAGGTACGACAGCGAATGTTCCTCCGCAGGGTGGGCGCAAGCATCCCCAGCAGGAGTTCATTCAGATTGACACCACAAATATCCTCTTTATCTGCGGCGGTGCGTTTGACGGTCTGGATAAAATCATTGAGCGCCGTGTAGAACGCAGCAGTCTCGGCTTCGGTGCTGAACTGAAAAGTCGGAAAAATCGTGATATCGGTAATCTGTTTATGCAGGTTCAGCCGCATGATTTGCTGAAATTCGGCATTATTCCGGAGCTTGTCGGCAGACTTCCGGTAGTTACCAGTCTCGGCAATCTCAAAAAAGAGGATTTGGTCCGAATTCTGACCGAGCCGAAGAATGCGCTTTGCCGTCAGTATCGGAAGCTGTTAGAGCTGGATCATGTCGAGCTTGATTTTGCGCCGGAGGCTTTAGAAGCAATCGCACAGAAGGCAATCGACCGCAAAATCGGTGCAAGAGGACTTCGGGCGGTTTTGGAGAGCGTCATGACCAAGGTCATGTATGAAATTCCTTCCGACCCGACCATTACAAAGGTTTTTATCACACGCGAATGCGTGGAAAACGGCGAGGAACCGAAGCTCATCCGCTCCGGAGAGAATCGGAAAATCAACGCCGGATAACAATGTTGAGGGGGAGAAAGCTTATTTCCCCCTCTTCTTGTTAACTGCAGGCTTTTATGCCTGCGGAAAGGAGAGCCCCTATGAACGAAATAATTATATCCGAACGGATTCCTGTTTTGGCTCTGCGCGGATTGACTGTTTTCCCGAAAACGACAATGCATTTTGATGTTGGCAGGGAAAAGTCTGTTCGGGCATTGGATAAGGCAATGTCGAACGATCAGCGCATTTTCCTTGTGACGCAAAAGGATATTTTGCAGGACGATCCGACTTTCCAGGACCTTTATCCCGTCGGCACAGTTGTGCAGATCCGTCAGGTACTCAAAATGCCGGGTGACACCGTTCGTGTTTTGGTATACGGAGAGTATCGCGCCAAGGTAACGGATGTTGTGCAGACTTCGCCTTATCTCTGCGCGCGCATTGAATCTTTGCCTGATATGGCATATACGGCAGGCTCTGCAAAAATTGAGGCATTGAAGCGGGTTGCTTCTCAGCTTTTCGATGAATTTACAGAGCTTTCACAGCGCCCTGTGCAGGAAATCATGCTGAAAATCCTTGCAACCGAAGATCCCGGCGTAATTGCTGATATGATGACGCAGGCTTCTACCATCGGCTACGCGGAAAAAATGCGTGTTATGCAGCAGCTTCATCCCGTACGCCGTTTAGAGATTGCAAATAAGCTGATGGCAAGAGAATTGGATGTTCTCAGCCTCGAAAATCAGCTTCAGGATAAAACGCAGCAGAGCATTGACAAAGGTCAGCGCGACTATTTCCTACGTGAGCAGATTAAGGTAATTCGCAGCGAGCTGGGCGAAAGCGATGACGAAGCTGAAATTGACGAATACCGCGAAAAATTCGGCAAGCTGAATCTTTCCGAAGAGGTTGCAGAGAAGTTTGAGAAGGAAATTCAACGCCTTGCAAAGCAGCAGTACGGCTCTTCCGAATCCTCTGTGATACGGAACTATCTGGACTGTGCATTGGAGTTGCCGTGGAATAAGAAAACAAAAGAACGCCTCGATGTTAAAGCTGCCCGAAAGATTCTGGATGAAGATCATTTCGGATTGCAGAAGGTCAAGGAACGTATCCTTGAAATCCTTGCCGTAAAACAGCTTTCACCCGATATGCCGGGGCAGATCATCTGCCTGGTAGGTCCTCCGGGTGTCGGCAAAACATCCATTGCGATGAGTGTAGCCCGAGCGCTTAACAGAAAGCTTGCACGGATTTCGCTTGGCGGCATTCATGATGAGGCGGAAATTCGCGGCCACAGAAAGACATATATCGGCGCAATGCCCGGACGTATTATCGCAGCGCTCACGCAGGCAGGCTCGATGAATCCGCTTTTGCTGTTGGATGAAATCGACAAGCTCGGCAGTGACTATCGCGGCGATCCGTCTGCAGCGCTTTTAGAGGTTTTGGATGCTGAGCAAAATCATTCCTTCCGGGATAATTATCTGGAAGTACCGGTCGATTTGAGCGACTGTATGTTTATTACTACCGCCAATACCTCCGATACCATTCCGCGTCCGCTGCTGGACCGCATGGAAGTGATTGAGCTGAGCTCATACACGGACGAAGAAAAGCTGATGATTACGAAGCAGCACTTGCTTCCGAAGCAGCTGAAAAAACACGGACTTAAAAAGACGCAGGTGCGTCTGACAGACGATGCAATCCGCGAAATCATCCAGTGCTACACCCGAGAGTCCGGTGTTCGTAATCTGGAGCGTGAAATTGCAAATCTTTGCAGAAAATGTGCGATGCGATTTGTATCCGATCCGGAACTGAAGCGTGTAAGTGTAAGCGGCGCGAATCTGGAAGAGCTTCTCGGACCGCGCAAAATTCTGCCGGATAAGCTTGCACCTGCCGATACGGTAGGTCTGGTCACCGGACTTGCATGGACTTCTGTCGGCGGCGAAACGCTGGAAGTTGAGTGCAATGTTGTTGAGGGCAGCGGAAAGCTGAATCTGACGGGCAATCTGGGCGATGTGATGAAGGAATCCGTGCAGGCGGCAATGAGCTATATTCGCAGCCGTGCGGAAAAGCTGCATATTGCGGCTGATTTCTATAAAACAAAAGACATCCACGTCCATTTCCCCGAGGGTGCCGTTCCGAAGGACGGTCCGTCAGCCGGTATCGCCGTTTGTACTGCAATGGTTTCTGCATTGACGAATGCCCCTGTTCGCCGTGATATTGCCATGACCGGCGAAATTTCCATTCGTGGACGGGTGTTGCCGATTGGCGGTTTGAAGGAAAAAACCATGGCAGCGCTGCGCCACGGTGTAAAGACGGTTATTATCCCGAAGGAAAATGAGAAGGACCTTTCCGAAATCGATCAGACGGTAAGAAAGGCGCTCAATTTCCTTCTGGTTGAGCACGTCGATGCGGTAATTGATGCAGCGTTGGTGCTTCCGTCGGAGGAAACGAATTCCGATGCAAAAAAGAATGCAAAGCCTCCGGTTGCTGTACCGCGTGACCAAAAAAAGACAAAGACGGGGATTCGGCAATGAACTTACAGAAAGTAGAATTTATCCGCTCTGCCGCACAACCGAATGCGTTTATATCTGACGGATTACCGCAGATCGCTTTTTCAGGCAAATCCAATGTCGGCAAGTCTTCCGTGTTGAACTGTGTTTTGCAGAGAAAAAATTTTGCCAGAGTCGGTCAGAAGCCCGGCAAAACCATTCACATTAACTATTTCAAGGTAGATGAAAAAGCATATTTTGTTGACCTTCCCGGTTATGGTTATGCTCAGGTTGCCGCTTCGGAAAAAGAGCGCTGGGGAAAGCTGATGGAGCGGTATTTTGCAGAACCGGAACGCATTTCTCTCGGCGTGATGATCGTCGATGCACGCCATGCGCCGACAAAACTCGATTGCGTGATGGCAGATCTGTTCAAAAGCACCGGCAGACCGTTCCTCGTTGTGGCAAATAAGCTCGATAAGCTCAAGCCTCGTGAGATCGAGCCGAATATGAAGTGCATCCGCGAAGCTTTGGAGCTGGATGACGCCGTAAAGCTCATTCCGTTTTCTGCCGAAAAAGGCACCGGACGAAATGACTTAGTTCAGGAGATCCTGCATACCGTGGAATAATTACAAAAATGGGCGTGTTACTTCAACACGCTCATTTTTTGTGTTGCGATTTCAGCAAAAAAATGGTATAATAAATTAGATAATTACGTATAGGGGATAGCATGGAAGAACCGAGATACCACCTGACTGGTGTAATGCATACGCAGGATTCTCTTCCGGAAGACTTTGACGGTCCGCTGGATGTAATTCTGCTCCTGCTCAGTAAAAACAAAATAGAGATCCAGGATGTCAGCATTACCTCCATTTTGGAGCAGTATCTTGCATATCTGGACGAAATGAAGCGTCTTGATATGGAGATTGCAAGCGAGTTTATTGCCATGGCATCCCACCTGATGCTGATTAAAACGAAAATGCTCCTTTCCGCTGCGGAAAGAGAAGAGGCAATTTCCGAGATGGAGCTTCTGATTCGCTCTCTGGAGGAACGTCAGCGTGCAGACGCTTTGGAGCAGATTCGTACGGCAATCACTTTCTTAGAGCCGCGTAACGAGATCGGCTGCAATTCCTTTGTCAAGCAGCCGGAGCCGTACGAGGTCGATACCACATATCGCTATCAACACGCGCCGGAAGATTTACTGCGTGCCTTTACGGAAATTGCAGATCGAAGCGAACGGAAGCTGCCACCTCCGGTGTCCAATTTTAAGGGCATTGTCGGCGCAGAGCCTTATCCTGTAACGAAAAAGGCAGCGCAGGTCCTGAAAAAACTGCTGATGCGCGGCGTATCCAAATTCCGCAGCCTGTTCAAAGGCGCGCGTTCCCGCAGTGAAATCGTTGCAACTTTTTTGGCGGTTTTGGAGCTTTGCCGCGTTCACTCGATTGAATTGGAAGACGGCGATGATGATGTAAATGTCCGCTTCTGCAAGATGCCGGACGGAGAAATGGAGTCTATGGATGGAACAAACTGAACTGGAACGGGTGATTGAAGCGATCCTGTTTGCGGCAGGGGAACCGGTGGAAACCGACCGAATTGCGCTTGCGACACAGACCGATCCCGACGAAATTGAACGGGCAGCCAAAGCTTTGATGGACCGCTATGCATTTGAACGCCGCGGACTTCGAATCATTCGCTTGGAAAATGCATATCAGATGTGTTCGTCCACCGAAATGTCTGCCTACATTACAAAGGCGCTGGAAACCAGAAAACCGCCGAAGCTGTCAGCATCACAGTTGGAAACGCTGACCATTATTGCGTATTATCAGCCTGCAACAAAGGCATATGTGGAACAGATTCGCGGCGTGGACAGCTCCTATTCTGTCGGAGCGCTTCTGAATAAACATCTCATTGAAGAATGCGGTCGCCTGAATGTTCCCGGCAGACCGATCATTTACCGCACAACACCCGATTTCTTACGGACCTTCGGACTTTCTTCGCTGGATGAGCTGCCCGAGATTGAGAAAATGCAGTTCGGAAAGCGTGAATTGCCCGAAGAAACGATGCAGGAAGCTGCACAAGAATCTACAACATCTGAGGAGGTTTCCGAAAATGAGTAAAAATGTTTCTGAGATTTTAGGCGCATCCATGTCTAAAGTTCGTGAAATGGTAGATGCCAACACCGTCGTTGGTACACCGATCAATACGCCGAACGGTGCAACTCTGATTCCGATTTCAAAAATCAGCTTCGGTATGGCCTCCGGCGGTACAGATCTTGCTGCAAAGGCTGATGCTGCAAACGGAAGCTTTGTCGGCGGTGCAGGCTGCGGCGTTAAGATTACACCGGTAGCGTTTATTGTCATTCACGGCGAGCATATTCGTATGCTGCCGATTACGGAGCCCGCAAGCTCTACCTCGGAGCGTATCGTTGAGCAGATTCCCGATCTGGTTGACAAAATTACCGGAATTATCAGTAATAAAAAAGAAGATATTTCCGAAATCTAACAAGGTTAATTTCTTTATCACAGCACAAAATAACTGCGGTGATGAAGAATGAAAAAATGGATATTCAGGACGGCGGCTGCCTTTGTTGCTACCGTCCTTTTCCTGTGCAGCGCCCATGCAGCACCGTCATGCAGTGCGCAATGTGCCATTTTGATGGATGCAGATACCGGCAGGGTATTGTATGCGCAGAACATCAATCAGCGCAGTTTGATTGCCAGCACCACTAAAATTATGACAGCCGTTGTTGTTTTAGAGCATTGCAAACCGGAAACAGTTTATACAATTCCCGTGCAGGCGACGAATATCGAAGGCTCCTCGCTTTACCTGAAAGCTGGAGAAAAGCTGACAATTCGCGATTTGCTGTACGGTATGATGCTGCATTCCGGAAACGATGCAGCTGTTGCGTTGGCGCTTGCCTGCAGCGACAGCGTGCCGGAATTTGTAGATTTAATGAACCTGAAAGCGCAAAAGCTCGGCTTGCAGGATACACACTTTGAAAATCCGAACGGACTCGATGGCGATAATCATTATTCCACGGCAGCAGATCTTGCGAATCTGACTCGCTATGCCATTCAGAATGAAGAGTTTGTAAAAATTGTTTCGACCAAAAGCATTACGGTCGGCAACCGATTCCTGAAAAATCACAATAAGCTTTTGTGGTCGGTCGAAGGTGCAATCGGTGTGAAAACCGGATACACCAAAGCAGCAGGCAGAATTCTTGTCAGCGCTGCAGAAAGAAACGGCCGAAGATTGATTGCCGTAACGATCAATGACGGAAACGACTGGCATGACCATGCCGTGCTTTATGACTACGGTTTTTCCTGCTATCGAATGAAAAAAGTTGCGCTTTCCGGTAAAACTGCCGGCAGCATTTCCGGATTTGACGGTTGTGACTATCCTGTATCTTTTGCAGAAAATGTGTCTTATCCGCTGCTTGAAGGAGAAAAAACGGAAACGCGTATTTTGTTTCCGAAAATTGCATTTGGCACTTGTACACCGGGAGAAACCGCCGGAATGGCAGTTATTATGCTCGGCGGAAAACAAATTGCACACACCCGACTGATTTGGGCAGAAAGAGAGGCTCCGTATGGAGGAACGATTACAGAAAATTCTTTCCGCGCACGCGGTGGCCTCCCGACGTCAGGCTGAGGTTATGATTTCCGACGGGCGGGTAAAGGTAAACGGAAAAACTGCCCGATTGGGTGATCGGGCAGATGATGTAAAAGATAAAATATTGGTAGACGGGAAGCCGCTTCCGAAAAAATCAAAAGCGGTCTATGTTATGTTATATAAGCCGCGCGGATATGTCACCACACTTTCTGACGAATTCGGGCGAAAAACCGCAGCTTCATTGGTGCAATGCGGCTGCCGTGTCTATCCGGTCGGTCGTTTGGATTATGCATCGGAAGGGCTGCTGATTTTTACCAATGACGGTGAAATGGCAAACCGTATGATGCATCCGAGAAATGCGATTGAAAAGACATATGAAGTGACTGTCCGCGGACAGCTCGATACCGCGCAGGAGCTTCTTGAAAGACCGATTGTAATTGACGGCTATCGAATCCAGCCGCCGTCAGTTAAGCTTCTCCGAGAGGGAAAAGAAAAAGCAACGTATGAAATTACAATTCACGAAGGCAGAAACCGCCAGATAAGAAAAATGTGTGAAGCAGCCGGATTGACGGTCCTGCGTCTGTGCAGAATACGGGAAGGAGCGCTAACGCTTGGAGATCTCGGCGTGGGAAAATGGCGCTATTTAACAGAAAATGAAATCGCAGGGCTATCCGGGGAGGAAAGAAAATGATTGCAGACATTCTGACCTGCATACATAACAAAATGAATTCGTTGTCAAAGGGACAGCGTAAAATTGCAAACTACATCTTGGACTCCTATGATAAGGCAGCGTTTCTGACAGCGGATGCACTGGGAAAGACCGTTCAGGTTTCGGAATCAACGGTCGTTCGTTTTGCATCGGAACTGGGCTATGACGGATACCCGGAAATGCAGAAAGCTATGCAGGAAATGGTGCTCAACCGTCTGACCTCTGTGCAGCGAATTGAGGTAAGCACCAACCGCATTTCACAGGAAAACGTGCTGAATTCCGTGCTGCAGTCCGATATGGACCTGATACGCTGTACCGGCGATGAAATTGACAGTCAGGCATTTACAGGCGCGGTAGAGGCATTGTTAAATGCCAAACGGATCTATATTCTCGGCGTTCGCTCCTCATCTGCATTAGCATCCTTTTTGAGCTATTACTTAAACTATATGTTTGATGACATTCGCTTGATTACCTCCGCCTCTGACAGCGAAGTTTTTGAGCAGATCGTCCGCATTTCGCCGAAGGATGTACTTGTCGGCATCAGCTTTCCGCGCTATTCCTGTGCAGCGGCGCAGGCGATGGAATATGCCCATAATGCAGGTGCGCAGACTGTTGCATTAACAGATTGTGCTTCCGCACCGATTGCGAAATATGCAGATTTCCTACTGGCGGCGAAAAGCGATATGGTGTCTTTGGTAGATTCGTTGATTGCACCGATGAGCGTGATCAATGCGCTGATCGTTGCCGTTGCAGCCCGAAGAAAGCAGGAAACAACCGCTACCTTTGATAAACTGGAAGAAATCTGGGATATGTATCATGTCTACGAAAAATTTGACGAATGACCTTGTAATTATCGGCGGCGGTGCGGCAGGTATGTTTGCGGCGATTCAAGCTGCAAAAAACGGTCTGCGTGTTTTACTGCTCGAAAAAAATGACCGTGTTGGAAAAAAACTGGCGATCACCGGAAAAGGGCGCTGTAATGTTACAAATGCGTGCTCTGCGGAGGATGTACTTAAAAATGTGCCGCGAAATCCACGCTTTTTATACAGTGCTGTTTACGGATTCACGCCTGAACAGACAATGTCGTTTTTTCAGGAAAACGGCTGTCCGTTAAAGATCGAACGCGGAAATCGCGTATTTCCGGTATCTGACCGTTCTGCGGATATTATTTCGGTCTTAGATCGCTGTTTGAAGAAATACGGCGTAACAAGAAGGCATGAAACGGCAAAAGCGCTGTTTGTTCAGGACGGAAAAATTGCGGGCGTAAAAACCGATTGCGGCATCATTTCCTGCAGCCGTGTTATTCTGTGTACCGGCGGAAAATCGTATCCTCTGACCGGCTCGACCGGAGACGGCTATACGCTTGCCCAATCGGTAGGGCATACAGTAATTGAACCGAAAGGTTCGCTCGTTCCGCTTGAAAGTGACAGCGATTGCAGACAAATGCAGGGGCTGTCTCTGCGAAATACAGAATTAAAGCTGATAGACAAAAAAGGGAAGACCGTCTTTTCCGATTTCGGAGAGCTTCTTTTTACGCATTTCGGACTATCCGGACCTATGGCACTTTCGGCTTCCGCACATTTTAAGGAGAACGAGCAATACCGTGTAATTCTTGATTTGAAGCCTGCTTTGGATGAAAGCAAGCTCGATGCAAGATTTCTGCGCGATTTTGAAAAGTATGCAAACCGCAGCATGGAAAATGCGCTTGCTGACTTATATCCGCATTCGATGATTCCCGTGTTGCTCAATCGCTGCGGCATTTCCGCTTCCATGCAGGCAAATTCGCTGACAAAACAGCAGCGCCGTGCGCTTTTAGAGCAGACGAAGCGGTTTGAAATTCCGATTTCCGGACTTCGACCCGTAGAAGAAGCCATCATTACACGCGGCGGTGTTAACGTAAAAGAGATCGATCCGAAAACGATGCAGTCAAAAATTGTGTCCGGATTATATTTTGCCGGTGAGATTCTCGACTGTGATGCATATACCGGCGGCTTTAATCTTCAAATTGCATGGTCCACAGCCTTTGCCGCAGCCAGCGCCTGCATCGAGGCGTTAACGGAAGATTGACTTTTTTATGCATTTTCATTATAATAAATTATTAAATTTTTCGGAGAAAACTATGAGTCGACCATTTTACAGCATTGCAATAGACGGTCCTGCAGGCGCAGGAAAAAGTACGATAGCACGCAAGGTCGCGTCCAAGCTCGGATTTGTTTATGTTGATACCGGCGCAATCTACCGTACCGTTGCCTGTGCTGCGGTCAAGTATTGCAAAGATCCGTCTGACCGTACATCTATCGAGAATATGCTTCCGAATATTAAGCTGAAGCTTGATTGGCAGGATGACGGTGTGCAGCATATGATTCTTGACGGCGCGGATGTTACTTCTGAAATTCGCAAGCCGGAGGTTTCTGCAATGGCATCTGTGGTGTCTGCAATTCCTGCCGTGCGTCAATTCCTGCTTGATACGCAGCGTGATGTTGCGAAAACGCACAGTGTCATCATGGATGGCAGAGATATCGGAACGGTCGTTTTGCCGAATGCAGATGTAAAAATTTATCTTTCGGCCTCGGCTGAGGTGCGTGCAAAACGGCGTTGGCTGGAACTGCAGGCACAAAACCGTGCAGATACATATGAAGCGGTTTTGAAGGATATGCAGGAACGCGACTGGCGGGATATGCATCGCGAGATTGCGCCGCTGCGTCAGGCAGAGGATGCAATCGCCGTTGATACTTCCATGTTGAACTTAGAGGAGAGCATTTCTGCTATAGAGAAAATCATTCGGGAGAAGTTGGGCATATGAAAATGTTTTCCAGAAGAGCATACCGTGCTTTACGCGCATTTTTGTTGATTATTACGCGAATCTGGCATCCTATCATCAAGGTCTACGGAAAAGAGAACATTCCGGAAGGTGCCGCGGTAGTCTGCGGCAATCACAGTGCGTTTTCCGATCCTATCTGGATTATTATGCTTGCCGATCTACCGGTGCTTCCCAGAACGATGGCAAAGCAGGAGCTGCTGAAAATTCCCGTACTCGGTGCATTTTATCGCAAAATGGGTGCATTTCCGGTTGATCGAAGCGGAACTGACATTCCTGCAATAAAAACTGCAATGAAAACCATCCGTGACGGAAACAAGCTTGTTATTTTTCCGGAGGGAACACGGATCCGCAAGGGAAAGAAATCGGTTCCGCATAGCGGCGCACTTCTGATTGCGACACGGACGCACGTACCTGTTGTTCCCGTATTCCTCAGCACAAAAAAACGCCCGTTCAGTAAAATCAATATTGTTTACGGAAAGCCGTATTATCCGGAATTTGCCGGAAAACATCCGACAAGCGAGGAGCTGGACAAGCTTTCGGCTGACTTGATGAAACAGATTTATCAAATGGGGGAGAACCTGTGAACATCCGCGTTGCAAAAACTGCCGGCTTTTGTTACGGTGTAAACCGTGCTGTCGGACTGGTCGAAAAAGCGATTGCAGACGGCAAAAAGACCGTCACCTTCGGTCCGATTGCGCATAACCGGCATCTGGTACATCATTTTGAAACGCTCGGCGTATGCGAAATAAACCGTGTAGAGGAAATTCCGGACGGTGCAACGGTTGTAATTCGATCGCACGGCGTGCCGAAAGCGATATATGAAGCGCTCGAACAGAAAAATGTTGAAATAATAGATGCGACCTGTCCGTCCGTAAAGCGTATTCATTCTCTGGTATCCGCGGCAGAACAGCAGGGTAGGCAGCCGATCATTATCGGCACCCCGACACACCCCGAAATTGTCGCGATTGCCGGATGGTGTGAACATCCGCTGGTATTTTCGGATGCGGAATCGCTTGAAAAATGGCTCAATGAGTCGCCAAATCGTCAAAATTTTCCCTTTACTATGGTGTCTCAGACGACAAGTACGCAATTTTTATGGGATTCTTGCAAGAAAATCGTAAAAAAGGTGTGTACAAATTGCGAAATATTTGATACAATATGCAAAGCGACTGAAAATCGGCAGGTTGAAGCGGCAGAGCTTGCTGCTTCCTGCGATGCCATGATCGTCGTTGGAGACCGTAACAGCTCCAATACCGGACGTTTGGCACATATCTGCTCACAGCACTGCTCCAATGTTGCATTGGTGGACTGTGCAGATGAGCTGAATCTCTCTGCTTATGCGCAGAGTACTGAAATCGGCATCACAGCAGGTGCATCGACGCCTGCGTGGATTATAAAGGAGGTCAATAAGACTATGAGCGAAATTACTAATGTTGATGTTGTTGAGGAGAGCTTTGAAGCATTGCTCGAAAACTCCATCAAGACTTTAAATACAGGAGATAAGGTTTTTGGCACCGTTACCGCAATCGGTTCTACCGAAGTCCAGGTAGACCTTGGCACAAAGCATGCCGGCTACATCCCGTATGACGAAGTCAGCGCAGATCCCACTGTTAAACCCGAAGAAATCCTCAAGGTCGGCGACGAGATCGAAGTTTTTGTCGTTCGCGTTAACGATCAGGAAGGTACCGTTCAGCTCAGCCGTAAAAAGCTTGAGGGCATGAAGGTTTGGGACGATGTCGAGAAGGCATGCGAGGAAAAAACCGCTGTTGAAGGCATCATCACCGAAGAAAACAAAGGCGGCGTTGTCGCTAATGTTAAGGGCGTCCGCGTATTTATCCCGGCTTCCCAGACCGGCATCGCAAAGGGCGGTGACCTTGCAGAGCTCAAGGGTCAGACTGTCAAGATGAAGATCGTTGAATTCAACCGCGCTCGCCGCAGAGTTGTCGGCTCCATCCGTGCTGTAAGCGGTGAAGCTCGCAAGGCTGCTATTGAGAAGGTTTGGAGCGAAATCGAAGTCGGCAAGAAGTACACCGGCACTGTTAAGTCCCTGACCAGCTACGGTGCATTTGTTGACATCGGCGGCGTTGACGGCATGGTTCATATTTCCGAGCTGTCCTGGGGCCGTATCAAGACTCCGGACGAGGTTGTCAAGGTTGGCGACAGCATCGAAGTTTTCGTTATCAAGTTCGACGCTGAAAAGAGAAAGATCTCTCTCGGCTATAAGACTCCGGAAATGAATCCGTGGAATCAGTTCTGCGCAAAGTATTCCGTAGGCGATGTTGCAACTGTTAAGGTCGTTAAGATCGTTGACTTCGGCGCATTTGCAGAGATCCTTCCGGGTGTTGACGGCCTGATCCACATTTCTCAGGTTGCCGATCATCGTGTTGAGAAGGTCGCTGATGTACTGTCCGAGGGTCAGGAAGTCGAAGCTAAGATCATCGACGTCGATGCAGACCGTAAGCGTATTTCTCTGTCCATCCGTGCTCTGCTTGATCCGGCTGCAGAAGAGGAAGAAGCTCCTGCTGAAGAAGCCGTTCCGTTTGCAGAGCCTGCTGAGGAAGCTGCTGAATAATAAATTATTTAACGGGTGCGTTCGTTTGAACGCACCCGCTTTTTTATGCCATGCCTGTTTTGTATTCCAGATATTCATCATAAGTTCCAAGACGGTCGGAGATTGTTCCGTCCGGATTAAATTCGATAATGCGATTTGCTACGGATTGCAGAAGCTCATGGTCATGGCTTGCAAAGAGGATATTTCCCGGGAAAGCCTTCATGCCGTTGTTGACCGCCTGAATGGATTCCATATCAAGGTGGTTTGTCGGCTGATCGAGCAGAAGCACATTTGCGCCGGAAAGCATCATTTTTGAGAGCATACAGCGCACTTTTTCGCCGCCGGAGAGGACATTGACCGGCTTGAATACATCTTCACCGGAAAATAGCATTCTGCCGAGGAAGCTGCGCAGATAAACATCGTCTTTTTTTGCAGAAAACTGTCGCAGCCAGTCTACAAGAGAATCCGTGCAGTTTTCAAAGAAAACGGAATTATCCTTCGGAAAATAGCTCTGGGAGGTCGTAACGCCCCATTTGACAGAGCCTTCATCCGGCTCCAATTCGCCCATCAGGATTTTGAACATCGTTGTCTGTGCCAGTTCATTTTCGCCGACAAAGGCGATTTTTTCATTTTTTCCGACCGTAAAGCTGACCTTGTCCAACAGCTTTACACCGTCCACCGTTTTAGAAACATCGGTAACAAAGAGAATGTCCTTACCGACCTCACGTTCACGGGTAAAGCCGACAAACGGGTAGCGGCGCGAGGACATCGGGATTTCTTCCACGCTCAGCTTATCAAGCAGACGGCGGCGTGCGGTAGCCTGTTTGCTTTTTGCTTTGTTGGCAGAGAAACGAGAAATGAACTCCTGCAGCTCTGCCATTTTTTCTTCGTTGCGTTTGTTCTTGTTACGGATCAGCTGCTGAACAAGCTGACTGGATTCATACCAGAAATCATAGTTGCCGACATACATCTTGATTTTGCCGTAGTCAATATCAACAATGTGCGTGCAGACGGTATTCAGGAAATGACGGTCATGGCTGACAACAATGACTGTACCCTTGTCTTCGTATTCCAAAAGGAAGTTTTCCAGCCAGTTGATGGATTCAATATCTAAGTTGTTGGTAGGCTCGTCCAAAAGGATAATATCGGGATTTCCGAATAATGCCTGCGCAAGCAACACCTTGACCTTTAATCTGCCGTCCGTATCCGCCATCTTGTCATAATGCAATTCTACCGGAACGCCCAAGCCCTGTAAAATACGGCTGGCATCAGATTCTGCCTCCCAACCGTTAAGCTCCGCAAATTCGATTTCCAGCTCTGAAGCGCGCATACCGTCCTCATCGGAAAAATCAGGCTTTGCATAGAGCGCATCTTTTTCCTTCATAATGTCATACAGCCGCTTATTTCCCATAATTACGGTATCCATCACGGTGTATTCATCGTATTCAAACTGGTTCTGTTTCAGTACAGACATACGCAGACCGGGTTTAATGGAAATCTCTCCCTTTGTCGATTCCAGTTCTCCGGAAAGGAGCTTCAAAAATGTGGATTTTCCTGCACCGTTCGCGCCGATCACGCCATAACAGTTGCCTGCCGTAAATTGCAGGTCCACATGCTGAAAGAGGAAAGTACCTCCGAATTGTAATGCAAGATTGCTGACTGTAATCATGTTTGTCACCTCGTAATTAGTTTACCATATATAGGGAAAGAAATAAAGTGTGAATTATTTGTGACAGTACTTGCTTTTTTGGAAAAGACTGCTATAATAGCATTAGCACTCCGAAGAAGAGAGTGCCAAAATATGCAAAGGAAGATGAGAATTCATGGCAAAGAAGCAGTTTAAGGCAGAATCCAAGCGACTGCTTGACTTAATGATCAACTCTATTTATACACATAAGGAAATTTTCCTGCGAGAATTGATATCGAATGCATCCGATGCGATTGATAAGCTTGCATATCTTGCTCTGACTGATGATTCCGTAGGCATGAGCAGAAGTGATTTTGCAATTCGTCTTGTTCCGAATCAGAAGGAGCATACGCTGATAATCAGCGATAACGGTATCGGAATGAGCAAAGAGGAGATGGAAGAAAATCTCGGTACCATCGCGCACAGCGGATCTTTTGCATTCAAGAATGAAATGGAAAAGAAAGAGGATATTGATATTATCGGTCAGTTCGGTGTCGGATTCTATTCGGCATTCATGGTTGCTGACAAGGTATCTGTCATTTCCAAAAAATTTGGCGCAGATGAGGCATGGAAATGGGAATCCTCGGGCGCAGACGGATATACTCTGACAGCCTGTGAAAAGGAACAAGCCGGTACGGAAATCACGCTTTACCTGAAAAAAGATACGGATGACGAAAAGTATTCCGAATATTTAAGTGAATACCGTATTCGCGGTCTGATCAAAAAATACTCCGATTATATTCGCTATCCGATTCGTATGGAGGTTGAGGAACACCGTCCGACAGAAGATACAAAGGACAGCGAAGAGCCGAAGTTCGAGACTGTTCGTGAGGAACAGACCCTCAATTCCATGGTTCCGATTTGGCAAAAGAACAAAAAGGATATTTCCGAGGAAGAGTATAAGACATTCTACCGCGACAAATTCTTTGATTTTGAAGATCCGGTCGGTGTCATTCATGTCAGCGTTGAAGGTGCAGTTACCTATAAAGCGCTGCTGTATATTCCTGCAAAAGCGCCGTACGATTTCTATACAAAGGATTATAAATCCGGCTTGCAGTTATTCTCCTCGGGTGTTCTGATCATGGAGCATTGCGAAGATTTACTGCCCGAGCATTTCCGTTTTGTGCGCGGTATCGTCGATACACAGGATATCAGCCTGAATATCAGCCGTGAAATGCTGCAGCATACCAGACAGCTCAAGACGATTGCCTTCAATCTGGAAAAGAAGATCAAAGCAGAGCTGCTGCGCCTGCTTGAAAACGAACGGGAAAAGTACGAAAAATTCTATGCAGCGTTTGGCAGGCAGCTCAAGTACGGTCTGGTTTCCGATTACGGTATGCATAAGGAAATTTTGCAGGATCTGGTCGAGTTCCGCTCGGATAAGGAAGGCAAGCCTGTTACGCTGAAGGAATACTGCGCCGCTATGCCCGAAGCACAGAAGCATATCTATTTCGTGACCGGCAACAGTGCAGATCAGCTTTCGAAGCTGCCGCAGACAAAGCTCCTGCGCGACCGCGGCTTTGATGTTCTGCTCCTCACAGAGCAGGTCGATGAGTTCATTCCGCAGACGCTGAACAAGTATGACGGGCATGAATTCCGCAATATTCTGACGGATGATCTCGACCTTGCCACCGAGGAAGAGAAGAAGGCTGCAGAAGAAAAGGCGGAAGCGTTCAAGGCGTGTATTGACTTTATGAAAGAAACGATCGGAGATAAAGTTGTTGATATCCGGGTTTCCAATGACCTCGGAAGTCACGCTGTCAGCATGATTCCCGATGGCGGTATGAGCTTCGAAATGGAAAAGTATTTCAAAGCGATTGACCCGAACAGCGATTATCACTGCGGAAAAATTCTGGAAATCAATCCGGAGCATACTGCCCTTATCGGCTTGAAAAACAGCATTGAAGAGAATGCGGAAAAGGCAAAGAAATACACGCAATTACTGTACTGTCAGGGACTTTTGATGGCAAACCTGCCGCTGGAAGACCCGACGGAGTATACCGATCTTGTCTGCGATCTCATGAAATAAAAATTTTAAAATTTTACCGTCCGGTTTCAAAACCGGGCGGTATTTTCTATCCAAAGTATCATTGTTCCTTTGCGGCAATCAGCGCCTGTGCAAGCTGGTCGGGGCAGGATGTGGATTTCATGCCGCATTTGATGCCCTGCAATCTGGAAATCGCTTCATCGACTTCCATGCCTTTTACCAAAGCGCCAATGCCCTGCGTATTGCCGGAGCATCCGCCGATAAATCTGACTTCTTTGATGATACCGTCTTCCACATCAAAAATAATTTTCGAGGAACAGGTGCCGCGTGTCTTATATTCAAAATGCATATTCATTTCTCCTTGCGTTTTTTCTTACTATACCAGTTGTTTTTGATTTTTGCAAGTAATTCCCGTATGACAAATTTTGTTTGGTGGCATACTAACAAAAAAATGGAGGGAATTTGCATGGACGATCAGAAAAACGAAACAACAGAACGGTTAGATGAGCTTGGCTCAGGCTTAACAAAAAATGAGCAGGGAAGCATCTACACGCTGACCATTATCGGGCAGATCGAAGGGCATCAGGTCGCACCGGATACCGTCAAGACAACGAAATATGAGCACGTCCTGCCGCTGCTTGCAACGATTGAGGAAAGTGAAGATATTGACGGGTTGCTTTTACTCTTGAATACTGTCGGCGGAGACATTGAAGCAGGTCTGGCAATTGCAGAGCTGATTGCAGGAATGCGGAAGCCCACGGTATCTCTTGTCCTCGGCGGCGGTCATTCTATCGGCATACCGCTTGCTGTTTCTGCAAAAAAGAGCCTGATCGTTCCGACTGCAAGCATGATGATCCATCCGGTCAGAATGAGCGGCGTTGTGGTCGGAGCGCCGGCAACATATCATTATTTTCAGCGGATCCAGGAACAGATTACGGATTTTGTAACTGAAAATTCTAAGATCAGCCGAGAGCAGTTTTCGGAATATATGATGGCGACCGGACAGATTGCAACCGATGTAGGAACAATCGTTTACGGCAGAGAAGCTGTCAGCAGCGGACTCATTGACCGATTGGGCGGATTGCGTGATGCACTTGATGTGCTGCATAAAATGATTGCGAATAAGAAAAATCAAGCTCGCAGAAATTTAGAAAAGGGATAGAAATTTTTGTAATTCTATGTTATAATAATCTTTAAGGTTTGCAACAATCCTGAAATAGCAAAAGAGGAGAAAAGCAACTTGAAGATTTGGGAAGCCATACTCTATGGTATCTTCGGCGGTGCATCATCGCTGCTGCCGATTTCATTTAACGGTCATTATACACTTCTTCGTGAAACATTCAATCTGCCGCCCTTAACGGTCGGAAGCGGATTATATATTCGTTGTGCAGTTTGCATTGGTGTAATTGCTGCCATCATTCTGGCATTTCGCTCCGAGTCAGCAACGCTCGGCAGGGAAGTCCTCCATTTGACCGGACTTAAAAAACGTCGCCGCAGCGAGCAGATTGACCGCCCGTATATTCGCAGCATTCTGCTGTTTACGCTTGCGCTTATCATGTCGCTGCTATCGCTGATTTATGCTGCACCGGCAAGCAGATTCGGAAAGCTTTTGGTTGTTGCCGCACTGTTTGCAGTAAACGGCGCACTCATTTTCTGGTACTCCAAAAGCGCTTCCGGAAAAAAAGATGAAAAGACCGTTCTGCTGTCTGATTCATTCTTTATCGGTCTGTCAAGAATGATTGCCGCATTTCCCGGACTGTCGCCGCTTGCAGGTTCACTTTTTGTCGGACATGCGCGCGGTCTGAACACGGAGTACAATTACCATGTGGCATATATGCTGACGCTTGCGTATGAGGTCTGTTCTCTGATTTATCACCTTATTCGTGCGTTTATCTATGCCCCGTTCAGTGCAGATATTCTGCTTCCGTTCTTTATCGTTCTGGTTCTGACTGCCGGAATCGGATACCTTGCACTTCAGTATTTAAGATATTTACTTCAAAGGCAAAAGGTCGCATTTTTTGCATATTACTGTTGGGACGCCGCTGCGCTTGCTTTGGTCCTCTCAATGATTAACGCCTGATAGGGAGGGATTTCATGGCTGCAAAAAAGAATAATCAAAAAAAATCCGCCCGCACTTCGCGTTCAGGAAAATCTGTAAAGCAGAATAACCAGAACAAGCGTGAGCTCGGCGGTGTTCTGTGTATCCTTATTGCGCTGTTCGGTCTGCTTTGCTGGGTGAATACCGATGCATTTTTGCTCGGCCCGTGCAGTAAGGGTATTGCCGGTCTATTCGGACAGATCGGTCGCTACATACTTCCGATTGCGTTGGTGTATATTGCCGTAATACTGTTTAAGAGTAAGGGAAAGCCTGTTTTCCTGAAAATCTTTTGTATTTCCGCATTTGTGCTGACACTTTCTGCGTTGGTGCATTTGTTTATGGAGGTCTTCTCCGGAGACGATATCAAGCTGAGCTTCAAGCTGTTCACCGATGCATATGAATGGCAGGGCGGCGGCTTGATTCCCGGCTTCTTTGCGGAAATCCTCGAAGCAGCAATCACAAAGGGCGGCGGAATTATCGTTTTCCTGCTTCTGATTGTCCTTGAGATAATGGGATGCCTTGGCATTACAGTCAACAGCCTGATTACCGCAATCAAAAACCGTCCGCGTATGCCGGATGAAGATTTTGAGGAAGAGGAAGAAGAAACCGATCCTGCGGAGCGTATTGTAAACCGCGTACAAAATCGCAGAATCGAACGATATGAGCGTAAGCATTCCGTCGCTGATTTTGATCTGCCCGTAGATGATCCCCCTGCGCTCAATAATGCAAATAAATCGTCTGCACCTTCTAAGAAGGAGAAAAACGGACGTCCCATTTCTCCGGATGAATATCTTGAAAATCAGCGTTCCGAAAAAGAGCTTTCCAAGATAAACGCGGAAGAAAAGCAGGTTACGATTGATGAAATCGAACTGCATGAGCCGAAGGAGCCGGTAGTGAAAAAAGCACCGATCGAAATTTTGCCTCCGATAGAGATGCCGGCACCGACACCGGAGCCAGTAGTAGAAGAAGCGCCCGTAGCAGAAGTGCTTCCTGAAATCATTCCGCTGCCCGAAACGGATAAAATCAAAAAGGGCGAGGCTGCGGCAGAAGCGGCAGCGATTGAAACGGAAATTGAACAAAAAGCCGAAAATGCCGCTCCGGAATATGTATTTCCGCCTGTGTCTTTGCTGCAATTCCACCGTCAGGGTATCGTAGATGCAACCGGCGAGATGCGCGAAAATACAGAACGCCTTGCCGATACGCTGAAGAGCTTCGGCATTGAGCCGCATATTGTCAATGTAATTCGCGGTCCGGCGATCACCCGTTATGAGTTAGAGCTTGATCGTGGCGTAAAGCTTTCAAAAATCACCAATCTTGCAGACGATATTGCGCTGTCACTGGGCGCAACCGGCGTTCGTATTTCTGCAATTCCCGACAAGATTTCCGTTGTCGGAATTGAAGTACCGAACAAATCGGTCAATACCGTCTATGCACGCGAAGTGATCGATTCTGCGGCATTCCGCAACAGCAAATCCAAAATATCCTTTGCGGTCGGTAAGGACATCAGCGGCAACTGTATTGTCGGCGATATTGCCAAGCTGCCGCATATGCTCATTGCAGGTACAACAGGCTCCGGTAAGTCCGTCTGCATGAATACGCTGATTCTTTCGCTTCTTTATAAATCGAAGCCCGAAGAAGTGAAGCTCTTCATGGTCGATCCGAAAAGGGTCGCGCTTGGCGTTTATAACGGCATACCGCATCTTCTCATTCCGGTCGTGACAGATCCAAAGAAGGCAGCCGGTGCATTGCAATGGACGGTTACCGAAATGATGCGCCGCTACCGTCTGATGTCAGAAGAGGGTGTGCGCGATCTGGAATCGTATAATAAAGCGATCGCAAATGATCCGGAGCAGCAGTCAATGCCGCAGATCGTTGTTGTGATTGATGAGCTGGCAGACTTGATGCTTGTTGCGGCGAAGGAAGTAGAAGAATCCATTTGCCGTATTGCCCAGATGGGGCGTGCTTCCGGCATCCACCTCGTCATTGCAACACAGCGTCCGTCCGCAGATGTCATTACAGGTCTGATGAAGGCGAATATTCCGTCCAGAATTGCGTTTGCGGTTTCTTCCGCGATGGAATCCCGCATCATTCTTGATACGCAGGGCGCTGAAAAACTGGTCGGCAAGGGCGATATGCTCTTTGCACCGCTTGGTCAGGGTAAGCCAAAGCGCGTTCAGGGCTGCTTTATCACAGACGATGAAGTGCAGGCTGTTGTAAATGCAATCAAGGCGAAGTCCGAAAGCAACTACTCCTCGGATGTTATGGAGCAGATCGAAAAGCGGGCTGAGCAGGGCGGCAAGGGTGCAGCTTCTTCCGATGGCGAAAAATCCGCCGCATCGGCAAATGACGGAGATGAGCTTCTTCCGGCAGCTGTAGAGGTTATTCTGGAAACCGGACAGGCTTCCGTTTCCATGCTGCAGCGCAGATTGAAGCTTGGCTATGCGCGTGCCGCGCGTATTGTTGACGAAATGGAAGAACGCGGCATCGTCGGACCGTTTGAAGGTGCAAAACCGCGTCAGCTCCTTATTACACGCGATCAGTGGGAGCAGATGCAAAACGGTACCTTCGATCCAAATCCACCGGTTGAGGAAGAAATTCCTTAATTGAATAAAATGCGTTGCATCCGAACTCGGAGTGACAGCAGGAGGTATTATGAATAACGTGAAAAAAACTGTTTGGCTGACCGAGCTGGCAGTCCTGATAGCAATTATCTTGTTGCTTGAAGTCACCGGACTCGGTATGATCAAGACCTTTGGTCTGGAAATGACGATTTTGCAGGTACCTGTCATTATCGGCGCAATTCTGCTCGGACCGTCCGGCGGCGCGATTTTGGGAACTTGTTTCGGACTCGTCAGTTTCTGGGAATGCTTCGGCAAGAGCGCATTCGGAACGATGCTGTTTTCCATCAATCCGTTTTTTATGTTTCTGGTCTGCGTTCCGACCAGAGCGCTTATGGGCTGGATTTGCGGACTGATTTTCCGGTCAACGGACAACCGCCTGCAAAATACGAAAGCAAGTATTGTTCCGTATATATCAGCAAGTCTTGGCGGCGCACTCCTCAATACGATTCTCTTTATGGGAACGCTTTGTGCCTGCTTCTATCAAACGGAATTTATTCAGGGCTTTGCCGATACCCTCGGAACGACCAATATATTTTCTTTTATCGTTCTGTTTGTCGGTATTCAGGGCTTGATTGAAGCTCTCGTATGTGCAGCACTTGGAACAGCTATTTCCAAAGCAGTGCGCCATGCATTACACCGAAGAACATAACACTATTTCGAGCATCGCTTTTGCGGTGCTCTTTTTTTGTGCTATTTATTATCGGACATGCATAGAGTGAATCGGGAGTGATTACGGTGCATAAGACAATTCAGCAGGCAATTTCCGTTTGTCCGGATGATGTGCATAGGGCAGTCAGCGCACTTACGCCGGCGCAGATAAATGCCATAGAGGAGCTCCGTTTTCGAATCGGACAGCCTTTAACTGCGCTGATTTTTCAAAAGGAACAGGCGCTTGTGTGCGGTAAAACGGAGCGCAGGCATTTGGAATGGGTTTTAGGCAAGGCGACAGGACAGGCAATGTATTCGTCTCAGGAAACGCTGAAAAACGGATTTGTTACGCTTCCCGGTGGACATCGGCTCGGTATTTGCGGCAGAGGCGTCTATCGAGACGGTGAAATCTATACGCTTCGTGATATTTCCTCGTTAAATCTAAGAATTGCCCGACAGATGCTCGGTGTTGCGGATGAAGCATTTTCGTTTCTCTGGACCCATCCGGCATCTTCTTTAATTATCGGACCGCCGGGCAGAGGAAAAACAACGCTTTTGCGTGACCTGATTCGCCAGCTTTCCGATCGCTGCAGCTATCGTATCTGCGTTGCAGATGAACGAATGGAGCTTGCAGCCTGCCTGAACGGGGAAGCACAGTTTCAGCTCGGAAAGCACAGTGATGTTTTATCCGGCGTAAAAAAGCATGAAGCAATTGAGCTTTTGCTTCGCTCCATGAATCCGCAATGGATTGCGCTGGATGAAATAACCGCAATCGAGGATGTTAAGGCAATGATGCAGGCTTCCTATTGCGGCGTAAAATTTCTGGCAACTGCACACGCATCATCTTTTGACGAGCTGTATCGCAGGCAGATTTATCGGGAATTGATGCAAACGGGCATTTTTGAAAACCTGATTCTCATTTTACCGGATCGTAAATTAAAAACGGAAAGGCGGCGTGCTAATGCTTAAACTAATCGGAAGCGTGTTGATTATCTTCGGCGCAGGCGGTTTCGGAATCAGCAAGGCAGTTCGGTTTTACCGCCAAATTCGACAGCTCAGCGAGATTTTACGCGGCTTGGAGCTGTTAAAATGCGAAATGAATTATACCTTACTGCCGGTAAAAGAGCTTTGTAAGATTACAGCGCAGCGAGTAGGAGGAACAGCCGGAAAACTATTTAGCAGCTATTCCGATTTTCTGTCGAAAGACCTTTCCAGAGCAAAGGCAATTCAGGCAGCAATGGAGCAAACGCACGGTCTTTGCATTTCCAACGATGTTCAGATGGCATTGCTTGAGCTGTTCGGGAATCTCGGAAGATATGACTTGGATGGAGAAAACCGTTTGCTTGATATGACGCAAAGACGAATCAAAAATACGTTGAAACAGCTCGAATCGGGAAAGAAACCGCTTGTCAAGGGATATGCAGCGCTTGGTATCTGCACCGGAATCGCGCTGGCAATTTTGCTGATATGATATGGAAATTGATCTGATATTTAAGATTGCCGCTGTCGGCATCATTGTGTCGATTCTGAATCAGGTGCTCGTCCGATCGGGACGGGAGGAGCAGGCAACAATGACAACATTGGTCGGACTTGTCGTCGTGCTTCTGATCGTTGTGCAGAAAATTGCGCAGCTGTTCGACCTGATAAAAAATCTGTTTAACTTCTGATGGTGCAGTTTATTCAAGCCGCAGTGATCGGCGTGATAACGGTCATTGTGGCATCGCTCTTAAAAAAGACAAGCCGTGAGCTTGCTTTGCTGCTTTCAATCGCTGCCTGTATTCTGATTTCTCTGATTCTGCTGCAGCTTGCAAAGCCAGTTGTTGATTTCTTTTCAAAGCTGCGTGATCTTGCAGGCTTAGACAAGAATCTGATGACACCGATGCTGAAAACGCTCGGTATCGGTCTGTTAACACAGCTTTGCGCAACCGTATGCGCAGATGCAGGTGAAAATGCGGTAGCGAATTTAATCGAGCTTTGCGGAGGCATTCTGGCTTTGTATGTTGCACTTCCGCTTTTGGAAGCCGTCATTGATATGGTACAAACCATGTCCGGAGGTTAATATGCGAAGGATAATACTGGTAGTCTTCATATTGCTGCTGCTAATACCCTGCGTTTTTGCCGAAGAAGCAACGGGAATAGATACCGAAATCGTAGAAGAGGGGATTCCGGACGAAGCGCTTGAGGTCATGCCGGAAATCAGCATTGAGGATACGCCTTCGTTTTGGGAAAATGCAGGCGATACGATTCTAAATGCGTTCGGACAAGTCAACGGGAGCTTAAAATCTGCCCTTCGTTTGTGCGCAATTCTGCTTGCTTTGGTTTTGCTATGTGCAATCGCAGAGCTTTCTTCGTCACAGAAGAAAGCCGGCGCGATCACGGTTGCAGGTGCGCTCGGAATCTGCGCGGTATTTATCGGAACGGCAAATACAATGGCAACGCTTGCGTCGGATACGGTAGATCATGTCAGCAGCTACAGCGCAATGATGCTGCCGGTCCTTGCATCGGCATCTGCCATGAGCGGAGGAATGGCAACATCATCGGCATTATATGCAGGCACGGTTGCCTTTTCAGAGCTTCTGATGCAGCTGATTTCAAAGCTGCTGATTCCGGCACTATATTTTTTCTTTGCCGTCTGTACTGCTGAAGCAGCACTTTCAAGTGAGCTTTTGTCAGAAATACGGGAATTTATCGGGTGGCTGATTTCCAAAACGCTGCGGATCATTGTCTACATATTTCTCGGATTTCTTACCATTTCGGGAGTCATCGGCGGAGCGGCAGATGCGGCTGCAATTCGTGCGACAAAAGCAACGCTATCGGGAATGGTGCCGATTGTCGGCGGAATCATATCCGATGCTTCGGAAACGCTGCTTGCAAGTGCTGCGATTTTGAAAAGCAGTGTCGGCGTGTTTGGAATGATTGTTGTTCTTGCAATCTGTATTGTGCCGTTTTTCCAAATCGGAATTCAGTATTTAATGTTAAAAGTAACTGCCGCAGTGAGCGGAACAATCGGATTAAAGCCGCATATCAACTTGATGAAAAATTTTTCGAGCGGTATGGGATATTTACTTGCCATGTGCGGTACGTGCTGCTTTTTGCTCATGATTTCTTTTGTATGTTTTATCAAGGTGGTGGGCTAATGGAGGCAGTTCGTCAATACCTTGTATCGGTTGTCGCCGTGTGTATGATTACCGTTCCGGCAATCGTTTTCGTTCGAAAGGAATCGCTTCAAAAAACCGTGAGGCTGATTGGAGGTGTGCTTATTTTGCTCGTTGCAATTCGTCCGCTCCTGCATATTGACCTGAAAGATTTATCAGAGCAATTCCGCCAGTTTACAAAACAGTATGAATTTGATTCGGATAAGATCGAGAATGATGCAAAATCACAGCTTGCGGCATCTGTCATAAACGGCACGGAGAATGTAATTGAACAAAAAGCAACTGAGCTTGGGGGGATACTCCAGGCAAGGGTAACGGTTTCTGACGGCGAGCTTCCGGTTCCGATTCATGTAAAGCTGATCGGAAGTATGCCGCTTGATAAAATAGATGAAATGAAGGATTTTTTATGCAGCGCAATTCAAATTCCGCTGGAAGAACAGGAGTGGGATATCTATGGACCGAGTGAATAAGCTTCCGCAAAAAATTCTTTCTTTTCTAAAGAATAATAAATTCGTTTTGCTGATTATCGCAATCGGCGTTGCTCTGTTGCTTCTTCCGTCATCGAGCACAAAAAAGGAAGTGCAAAAATCGGAAGCGGTCGAAACTTTTTCCGATGATGAATATGCTGCAAATTTAGAAAAAAAGCTGGAGGAGCTATTGTCACTTGTGGACGGTGCAGGGAAGGTACGGGTAATGCTTACGCTGGAAACAGGGTGCAGGACAGAGTATCACTCTGACGTTCAGACAACGACAGATAAGGGCGGTGATAATAATCAGACAAGCGAGGAACGGAAAACGGTGATTTTGTCCGAGGGCAGTGCATATGATAAAGCAGCAATCTCTGCGGTAGAATATCCGCGGTTTCAGGGCGCTCTGGTGCTGTGTGAAGGTGCCGGACGTTCTGCGGTAAAACTCAATCTGGTCAATGCTGTTTCCGCGCTGACCGGACTGAGCAGCAGTCAAATCACAGTAATTAAAATGAATTGATGGAGGAATCAACATGAAGGCTTGGAAACGGAATGCGATCATTGCAGGTGTACTGGTGCTGGTATGTGCCGGCATTTATCTGAACTGGCTTTACGGAGGAACAACGCCGGATTTAACGCAGACACTGGATGCAGATAAGGTGCTCGGAGAATCGACCCTTGTAATGAATCAGTCCTCAGATGAGGCGCGTCCGGTCAATGCACAGCAGACAGGTGACGAGTATTTTGCACAGATGCGGCTTTCGCGGCAGACGGCAAGAGATGAAGCCGTAACGCTCCTGCAGGAAACGATCGCATATGCAGAAGGCGAGGATACGGGTATTACCGGCAGACAGCTGGAAAAAATCGTTTCCGATGCTCTTGCAGAATCAGAGATCGAAAGTCTGGTAATTGCAAAAGGCTACCGCGACTGTGTAGCTTACATCAGTGATGACGGTATTTCTCTTGCGGTTGCATCACCGGAAAACGGTCTTTCGGAGTCCGATGTTTCCTTGCTTGCGGATATTGTTCTGTCGCAAACAGATTACGATTTGTCAGACATTCGTGTTGTCGGTGTAGAATAAAGGTATTGTAATTTTTCAAAAATGTGATAAAATATAGAAAAATATAAGTGGTAGTATTGCCGCAATGCAGAAGGGACGGTCAATATTCATGGCTGATACAAAAGATTATCTGATTCACGAGCAGGAAAACGGGAAAATTTTTATTTCGGAAGATGTCATTGCCTCAATTTCCGCACTTGCCGTACGAGAAGTAGAAGGCGTTTACGGCTTGAGTATTACTTCCAATTTTGATCTTGCGAATATTCTCGGCAGAAAGAATCTCGGTCAGGGCATTCGTGTTGAATTTGCGGAAGACGGCATGGTGATTTTCTGTAATCTGGTCGTGAAAATGGGCGCTGCTGTTATGAGCGTTGCGAAAAACGTTCAGGAAGCAATTACCGAGCAGGTCACTTCCATGACCGGCGAACGCCCGATTCGTGTTAATGTCAATGTCTGCGGTGTAGCAACGTCCAAAAAAGCTGAAAAATAATTTTATTGGGGTGCGTTCAGGCACCCCTGATTCCGTACATAGAAGGAGTACCTTATGACACGCTCAAATGCCAGAGAACTTGCTGCTCATCTGATTTATGAGTTGGACTATACCGATGAAACCCCTGCACAGGCAATCGATTCGCGTTTTGAACGGGGCTATTATGATGCCCTTGCAGCGGAAAACGATATTTATGCAGAGCGTCCGAGCAAAAAACAGATGACATATATCCGTGCCTGTGTAGAAGGTGTTGCAGAGCGCAGAGAGGAAATTGACGGTTATATTTCGCAATATGCCATTGGCTGGAATCTGCACCGCATCTCCCGTTTTACGAAAGCGGCACTGCGTCTGGCTATTTTTGAAATTCTCTATATTGAGGATGTTCCCACAGGTGTTGCGATCAATGAATGCGTAGAGCTGACGCGCAAATATGAGGAAGAAGAGGTCGTTTCTTTCGTAAACGGCATTCTCGGCTCTTTTGCACGCGCTTTGAAGGAGAACGAAGAATGAACGTACTGGCCTTTGATACCAGTAATTATACAACTTCGGTCGCCGTTTTTAACGGGACGGAAGGGAATAACGTGTCGCGTTTGCTCGATGTAGCGGAGGGAAGTCTCGGACTGCGTCAGAGCGATGCGCTGTTTGCACATGTAAAACGCCTGCCGGAACTGACCGACAGGCTGTTTTCTGATATTGGAGATGTTCGGCTTGATGCGATCGGGGTCAGCACACGTCCACGTGCGGTGGAAGGCTCTTATATGCCGTGTTTCCTTGCAGGTGAATCGCAGGCACGCGTTCTGTCATCTGCGCTCCATCTGCCGCTTTACACATTTTCCCATCAGCAGGGGCATATTGCAGCCTCGCTTTTTTCCTCCGATCATATGGAGCTGATGGACGAGCCGCATCTGGCATGGCACCTCTCCGGCGGAACAACGGAGCTTCTCTACGTTACACCCGATGGCTGCAATGTTCATGCAGAAAAAATCGGCGGAACAACGGACATTTCTGCCGGTCAGCTGATTGACCGTACCGGTAAACTGCTCGGTCTTCCGTTTCCGTCCGGAAAAGCTTTGGACAAGCTCAGTCAATCGGCAAAGGACAGGGAAGTTTTCCGCGTAAAGGTAAATAGCACGTCGTTTTCTCTTTCCGGCGTACAGAATAAGGTCGAAAAATATCATAGCGGCATCGCGGAAGAAACCGCCGGGTATGCACTACGCTGCCTGATCGGTGCGATCATCGGCGCAACAAAAAACGCTTTGCTGGAACATCCTGATTGTAAGGTCGTATTTGCAGGCGGCGTTGCATCGAATTCTATGCTGCGCAAGCGTTGCCGCGATCTGCCTGCTGTTTTCTGTCCTGCGCAGTATGCCACGGATAATGCACTCGGCACGGCAGTTCTGACTTGGAGGGCACATCATGCAGCAGCAAATTTATGAAGTCTCTCAGATCAATGAATATCTGAAGCTTCGTTTTGAAGAGGACGATTTTCTTTCCGCCGTATTTATTCGCGGTGAAATCAGTAATTACAAGCTCTATCCCTCCGGACACCACTATTTTTCGCTGAAGGACGCGAACGGAGCAATTCGCTGCGTCATGTTTAAGGGAAATGCGTTCCGTCTGCGCTTCCGTCCGGAAAACGGTATGAAGGTCATTGCTTTTGGCAGAATTGATGTTTATCCGCGTGACGGTGTATATCAGCTTTACTGCGCAGATATGACACCTGACGGCATCGGTGATCTACATGTTGCTTTTGAGCAATTAAAGGCAAAGCTGCAGGCGCAGGGACTGTTTTCGCAAGAGCGCAAAAAGTCGCTTCCGCAGTATCCGCACCGGATTGCGATCATTACATCCTCTGCCGGAGCAGCGCTACGGGATATGCTCCGCATTTTACGGAAACGCTATCCGCTGTGCGAGGTAAAGCTGCTTGCTGTTCGCGTACAGGGAGAGGAAGCGCCCGGAGAAATCGCTGCCGCTATTCGCTATGCAAACCGTTATCAGGTGGCGAACCTTATCATTACCGGTCGCGGCGGCGGCTCGATTGAAGACTTATGGGCATTTAACGATGAGCGCGTTGCCTATGCAATAGCCGAATCGGAGATTCCCGTCATTTCCGCAGTCGGGCATGAGCCGGATGTGACGATTTCCGATTTTGTTGCTGACCTGCGTGCTGCAACGCCATCGAATGCGGCGGAGCTTGCTGTTCCGGACCAGCTGGAATTGCGGCAGCAGCTTGCGGCAAAACGCGCCTTGCTTTTAACGCTGATACAGAGGCAGCTTAAGCATGAGCGTCAGGCTGTTTCTGCGCTTGCAAGCGCACGGTCCCTGAAAAGTCCCATCAACTATTTGAATGATCAGCGTCTTCGTCTGGACTATACGCACAGACGGCTGAGCGCTGCATCGGTTGATTTATTAAATCGGAACAGGCAGCAGTTTGTCCGCTTCACATCAAAGCTTGATGCGATGAGTCCGTTGAAGGTCCTCGGACGCGGTTATAGTGTCGCATTAAATGAAAGCGGTAAACTTGTGAAGTCTGTGAAAACTGTAAAAAGCGGTGAGCGGCTGACCGTCCAAATGGAAGATGGAAAAATCCTCACGCAGGTACAGGAGGTAATCAAATGAAAACACAGTCTATGACATTTGAGCAGTCGATAAAGCGCTTGGATGAAATCGTCAGTAAAATGGAACGCGGAGATGTTCCTCTGGAGGAAGCACTTTCTCTGTTTGAAGAGGGAACAACGCTTGTCAAATCCTGCACAAAGCTTTTGGATGAAGCAGAGCTGAAAATCGTTCAGCTTACCAAAGGTCAGGACGGAACGCCCGAGGAAACGGAGTTTACCGATGAATGAGCAGATGCAGCGGTATGTAGACCGCATTGAAGGATATCTTGCGTGCTGTTTTACGGAAAATGAGCCACAAAAAGAGCTGTTTGAAGCCATGCGCTACAGTCTTCTTGCAGGCGGAAAGCGGTTGCGCCCAGTCATGGTGCAGGCTTTTTGTGAGCTTTGCGGCGACAGGGCAGAAGATGCGCTTCCGTTTGCTGCTGCAATCGAAATGGTGCATACCTACAGCCTGATCCATGACGATTTGCCGTGTATGGACAATGACGATTATCGGCGCGGCAAGCTGACAAATCACCGCGTGTTCGGAGAAGCGAAGGCTGTTCTTGCAGGAGATGCGCTTTTGACAGCCGCTTTTTCCCACATGGCAGCAGCAAAACTGCCTCCTGAAAGGATTGTAGAGGGTGTACGGGTTTTGTCGCTTTGCGCAGGAGAGTTGGGCATGGTCGGCGGACAGATTCTGGACATTGATGCCGAAAACCGTGTGTGCAGCGAGCAGGAGGTCATTGATATCCAGTCCAGAAAAACCGGCGCACTGATTTCCGCCGCCTGCCAGCTTGGCGTTATCGCTGCCGGCGGAGATAAGAAAAAACAGGATGCAGCGGCACGGTATGCTGATTCTTTAGGACTGGCATTTCAGATTCAGGATGACATTCTCGATGTTATCGGCGATGCGCAGAAGCTCGGCAAAGCGACCGGAATGGACGAGAATAAGAATACCTTTGTTCGCCTTTACGGCGTAGATGTTTGCAAAGAAATGGTTGCGCAGGAGACAGAAAAGGCAATCTGTGCGCTCGATGTTTTTGACGGTGCCGACTTCCTGACAGACCTTGCAAGAGAGCTTATCCATCGGGAATTCTGATTAAAGAGGACATATGGACTTGCCGCTTCCGAATATGCTGATTCGGGGGTGGTTACATGCTGGGTGCGGCTGTATGGCTCATGATGAGCAGTATCCTCTACTCACTCCGGCTTTCCAGCGGAAACGGATCGTTTCCGAAGCCGTTGAGCGCGAAAGAGGAACAGCATTATCTTTCGCTTGCCGCGCAGGGTGATATTCAGGCGAGGAACATTCTGATTGAGCGGAATCTCCGTCTTGTCGCCCATATCATGAAAAAATACTATACCCAGACTGCCGATCAGGAGGATTTAATTTCCATTGGTACGATCGGTTTGATCAAGGGAATTTCCACTTTCGATGCTTCCAAAGGCGCACGTCTTGCAACTTATGCCGCACGGTGTGTGGAAAACGAAATACTGATGTATTTTCGCAGTCAGAAAAAAAGTGCCTCCGATGTCTCGCTTTCCGATTATATTGAAACCGGAAAAGATGGAACGGCACTTTCGCTGATGGATGTGATTTGCTCCGATGAGGATTTGTTTGAGCAGCTATCCGATAAAGAAATTTACGCGAAACTGTATTTGATGATTGATAAGCATCTTGACCCGAGAGAAAAAAAGATTATTATCATGCGCTACGGAATCGGAAATCGAAAACCGTTAACGCAAAGAGAAATTGCACAGCAGTGCGGAATCAGCCGAAGCTATGTCAGCAGGATTGAGAAAAAAGCGCTGCAAAAGCTGGAAAGGGCACTTTCAGAATAGAGGATAAACAATGAACGCATGGAAACACTTTTGCACAATCACAAAACACCGTTGGGCAGTTCGTAAAGGCTGTTTTGCAGTCGGGCTGTATTGGCAGGGCTTAACGCACGATCTGTCTAAATATTCGCCGACCGAGTTTTTGCGCGGCATTCAGTATTATCAGGGCACCAGAAGCCCGAATTCGCGCGAACGCGAGGTAATCGGTTACTCAATGGCGTGGATGCATCACAAGGGCAGAAATAAGCACCACTTTGAGTATTGGACAGATTTGAATATCCAAACGAGATGCTATGCTCCGGTACAGATGCCGAGGAAGTACCTGACTGAGATGTGCATGGACCGTATCGCCGCCTGTAAGATTTATCATGGTAAGGATTATCGGGACGGCGATGCGTTAGAGTATCTCCAGCGATCTCTTGAAATCCGTGATTTGTCGATGATGCATCCCGAAACAAAAAAACAACTGATCTATATTTTAACAATGCTGCGCGATAAGGGGGAAAAAGAAACTTTCCGATTTATCCGCGAGGTTGTTTTAACAGGCAAACCATTTGCATAAACCGAAAGAATCCCGACTGCAAGCGAAAAATGTTTGCAGTCGGGATTCTGATATATTAAAATGTTGCAACTTCATTTGCAGGCGTCTGTGCCGGTTCTACGGAAACTGCCGTCAGAATCGGACCGACACCCCGATAAATCGGATGGAATCGGCTGGTGACGGATGCGGTGAGCATGACCCAATCGCGGGTATGAAGCTGATCGGCCTGCTCGTATTTACAGGGCATTCCCATAAATTGGATATCCTCAACACAGCACGTCATAACAAATCGACCGGGAGCAAAGAAGCCGTCGCGGTCTTTTTTCAGACGGGCAACCTGTGCTTTGAAGCGGACGGTTTTGCCGTTATACTTCTTCGGATCTTCGCTGATATCGCGGTAAAACAGAGCAAAATCATCGTCAGCAATTTCAACGATCGGCGCGTTGATATCAAAGGGGAGTGGGTCTTCAATGTTATCGAAATCAGCACGTCCGTCGGTATATTCATACATGATGCCGACACGGCGGTTCAGCGCACGGGCCAGCTTGTGAAGCGGCATAATGTCCGTACCGACGGGAACGCGATTGAACACGACCATTTCACAGCCGGTCATTTTATCAACGACCAAAGAGCGCATATTGGAGTTATAGCTCATAATGCTTGAACCATCAGCGAACATAACTTCCTGTGCAATCTGCCACTCTTCCGGCATTTTCTGATAGAACGGACCGATCTGCAGCATACCGTTGAGCTCAACGACCACACGTTCTGCTTTGTGCTTTTTGAAAAGGGTTTCAAGCTCCTGTGTAGTAATCGTTTCCTGATCGATCACTTCCGGATAGACATTTTTATGGGGATACTTGGAAATATCAAATTCTTCTTCGCCCTCTTCGCAGATAAGCAGAAGCGTGCGTTCACCGGAATTGAAACGTTCATCGCAAAGCGTTTCCTGAATGAATTTGGTTTTGCCGGAATCTAAAAAACCGGTAAAAGAATATACGGGAATCGGCATGGCAGCCTCCTTATACGCCAAACAGGGCGGCGATTGCGTCGTCCTTCAGCTTAGAGCCGATAACGCACAGGCGGCCGGTAACTGCTGCGCAGCCACTTCGAACGTCAATCTCTCCGGGAACATGGTCAAAGTGCAGCCATGTACCGTCTTCGGCAGCAACAATACCCTTTGCACGCAAAACAACGCCATAGCTTTCATCGTTGTCCAAAGCGCTAAGAATCTTTTCAATTTCCTGCTTTGTAAACTTCTTATGCGTTTCAATGCCCCAGCTCTGGAAAATTTCATCCGCATCATGGCCGTGGTGATGGTGGTGGTGATGGTGATGCTCGTGCTCATCTTCATCGTGATCGTGATGATGGTGATGGCAGCAGCAATCCGGATCGTCACATTCCTCGTCATCGTCATGATGCTGATGCTGATGGTGGAGCTAGTGCTCGTGATAATCGTTAACGTTATTATGATGATGGTGATGGTAATGGTGGTGATGTTCATGCTCGTCTTCGTCATCATCATCGTGATGGTGATGGCAGCAGCAATCGGGATCATCGCATTCCTCGTCATCGTCATGATGATGGTGCTGATGCTCGATCATTTCAGCAAGCTCTTCCGTCAGGGAGTTCTGATTCTGCATGGCATCCAAAATCTGTTTTCCGCTGAGCTGATCCCACGGTGTTGTGATAATCACTGCATCCTTGTTATGCTCGCGCAGCAGGGAAACAGCGGCGTCCAGCTTTTCATCAGAAATGGAGCCGGTGCGGCTGAGGATGATCGCGGAAGCAGTTTCCACCTGATTGGAGTAGAATTCACCGAAATTTTTCAGATAAACCTTGCACTTGTTTGCATCGGCAACGGTGACAAAACATCCGAGAGCAACTTCATCCGTAATTACGCGCTGAACGGCGGCAATGACATCGCTGAGCTTGCCGACACCGGACGGCTCAATCAGAATACGGTCCGGAGCATACTCCGCAAGCACCTTACGC
>R26__coassemble_141_pt1 | contig 48755 bp, 51 predicted proteins | sample R26__metabat2_low_PE_037 | metagenome-assembled genome bin R26
AACGGAATTGCTTTCTAGGAGAAGGTTTCAATTTTTCACCATACTATTCAGTTTCATCAATTATGAGCAGTGCATATTTTTTGTACTGCGCCATGAGCTTTCGGATTGTTCCGTTGCCTCTGGCTATTTGAAATTCCACCAACAGATCCGGGAGTCGAATGTATTTTACAGCAAAGAACCGCCTTGCCGCAGCCATGCCCAGAGCACATGCCAAATAAGTTTTGCCACTGCCGGTTGCGCCGAGCAGGATAATATTGTGGTGCTCTTGGATGTAATTGCAGGTACCAAAACGCAATAATTCTTCTTGCTTCAACCCTCTGTCCGGGAGATACTCCACATTCTCCAAACAGGCACTGGGATCAGAGAAGGCGGCTTGACGGATCAGTTTATTCAAATGGTTATTCTTTCGCGCATTCCATTCCGCATCTACCAAAAGACCGATTCGTTCCTCAAAGAGCATGCTTTGAAACTGTGGATCCGAGAGCTGGTCTTTCAGCGCATTGGCCATGACACTCAAACGCATTTCCCGCAGCTTGGATACCGTTGTTTCTGTCAACATTACTTATTCCCCCTTCCGTAATAATCAGCACCACGGGTAAACCCATACTGGGAGGAGGAATGGTTAAGCGAATCTGGTGCGGTGTTAACCCTGTCCTGACCGGATGCCAAGATTGCCTGAATATTCTTGAGAGAGGGACGGGGCGTGTATTCCAATGCGCGTTTACAGGCGTTTTCCAACCTTTCTGAGCTGTATTTGTCTGCCAGCTTCAGCAGTCCCATACAGGACTTGTATCCCTGTTGCTCTACCGTGTAACTGCTGAGAACGGCCTGCACAACGATCTGTGTATGGCTCCCGACCTTCCCAGCCCAACGGATAAACCGTTCCCCGTTCCATTGGACATACTTCTGGTGCTCAGGAGGCATATGCTCCTGAATGGTACTGTACTGGTTGAATCTTCCGTACAGTCTGGGGTGAGAACAAATCCGGTTTCCGCCATAGAACACCTCTACCGTGGCTCTGGTAAGCCGGACATCCACCTTCTGCTTAATGTATTCGAAAGGAACAGAGTAGTTCATGCGTTCCACAGCAATGTGGTAATTCGGGCCAACTGTTGCCACCTTCCATGTTGCCAATTCAAATGGTCTGGGTGGCAAGGAACGCAGGAAAGGTCGCTCCTCTGAAAAGCTGTCGGCTCGGCTGCCTTCCCGCTTTTGAAAAGGCTTGTGGTTGAAAGCCTCCAGACGGCTCCATATCGCTTCATTCAGTTCCGGCAGGGACAAAAACTGACGATTTCGCAAAGCCGCCAGAATAAAAGTGGAGATGATGCCAACAGTACCTTCTACCGCAGCCTTATCTTTTGGAGAACGAACTCTGGCAGGAAGGACTGCGGTTCCGTAGTGCTCAGCCAGTTCTTGATACGACTTGTTGAGAACCACTTCGTCTTTTCCGTGCTTCTGCACACCTGTTTTTAAGTTGTCACACTGGATAATCCGGGTTACGCCGCCGAAGTATCTGTAAGCATTGACATGAGCAGTCGTCCATGCTTCCTGGTTCATGGAGAAGAAGGCTTCTACATAGCTGTAGCCGCTATAAGGAAGTGATGCAACGAACACATAGGCCGGGATAATTTCGCCGGTATCCGTGTCAATGACGGCAGCAGTATCGCCGGCCCAGTCCACCTGCATGGTTTCGCCTGGCTTGTGATTCAGGTGCATGGTGGCATTTGCCTTTGCCAGATAATCTGCGTAGTATTTGTTAAACTGGGTGGATTGGTAAGGAACCTCTCCTGCCGCTCTGCATTGGTCACAGTATTCCAGCCAAAGCAAATTCAGGGTGACACCGCTGCGTTGAAGCTCCTTGTGGACATAGCCGTAGTCAGGCATCTTGTACAGTGGCTTCGTGGCAACGGATGGAAACAGACGCTCAGATAGTTGCTTGTCCGACATTTCCTCCGGCAACGGCCATTGTAGGCTGCAGTTCGCTGCACGCTGCAGCGTTGTTGCCACAGTGTTCCGAGCACATTGGCAACTTGCTGCGATCTCAGATTTATTGAGTCCCAGACTGTGGAGTCTGAGGATCTCACGGTAATTGGTCATATAGCTGACCTCCTTGTAGATATTTACACCGCAAAATTCGATGCATATCTACATTTTACCGCAGTGCTCAACGCCAGCGGCGAGCCTGCTCAATCTTGCCGGAATGCCTGCTCAATCTCAGCGGTTGCGGTGCGCAATCTCGCGCGGAATACTCAGCTCCCTTTGAGCGTATTTCAAGGATACGCCGTTTCAGCGTCCCCTTTCCGTGTCGCGGCATTCCTCGGAACGGGGTATACCGTTCGAAGTGTACGCCAGAACAGCGTACACCTGTTTCAAAGGCGGATCACTGTCTTCTTATGTCTCTCCGCCATCTCAGCGAACTGCGCTGCGCCGCCCCAGGAGTGGGTAACGTAGGTCACAACGTAATCGGACTGACGAAGCATCCATTTGTTGAGCCAGACAATCGCAAATCTCGGAGGAACTTCCTCGATGCCCTCCGGCAACATTGTGTCAGAGTTGTCCTCCAGAATATATTCGTCCCGTTTTCCGGGCATACGCTCCAATACCACAGCGTAATGGATGTGAGCGTATTCCTGTGACAGTTCCTGCAAAACGGAGCGAACCATCCGATCATATGCTCCTTTGTTGCCAACGTAAAACACATCCACTGAATGATTCTCGATCAGATCGATCAGGACTTCACGCAGCTTCGGCTTCACCTCTGCTGGACAGTCGTGATGACCGAAGAAAGTACAAACGCTCATTTTTTCTCCTCCAGCGCATATTGACCAGCATCGCGGACAATATTTTGCCTCATTATAGCATACCATATAGGTAATCTGCAACCAATACTGGTCAATCGGGTATACGAGGTGAGGAAAATGGAACAGAAAATACGGCGTGACCGCAATATGGGCGACAACCTGAGAAGACTGAGAGCTGAAAGCGGCTTATCTCAGGAAAAGCTGTGTGCAGAGCTTCAGCGCCGTGGCTGTGACATTGGACGCACGACATACGCAAAATACGAGGCCGGAGAACTGAATATCCGAGCCAGCGTTTTGATTGAACTGAAAAAGATTTATAAGTGCAGTTACGATGACTTTTTCGTCGGACTGGATATAACTGAACAATAAAAAATGTGCCCACCGATTTTTGATGATCGGTGGGCGCTGCTATATTTACTGTTAATCTATCAGCCTATGTTCCGGTGTTCCTTTCAAGTATGCCTGCAAGTCACCGCCAAGTACAAGCTGTGCGTATTCCAGTGGCTTGTTGTAGATCAGCCAGTCAAGTTCTGACCGCTGAACCATATTGTCGGCAACCTCGTTTTCAACGGCGATGGTGTCGATGGCAATCATCGTGCCGTCGGAGTATTTCAGCTCCACACAGGCAGTATCCATATTAAACTCGCAGGAAATCAGTCTTTTCATCCCTATATCCCTCCTAAATGGCAATCGCTGCTATGTACTTTACTTCCACTTCATGTCCCGGTGCGGTGCGGTCTGCACGGGTGTAACTCGCGCGTCGTATGGTACTCATCTTCTTGACCATCTGGCCGCCGACACTGCCTGCCTCACGGGAGGTCAGATCGCCGTTGTAACCGTTTTTCAGGTTGACACCGACTTCGCTGGCTGCTTCCATCTTGAACTTGTCCATTGCATTGCGTGCTTCCGGAACATTGATCTGGTTGTTGTTCTTCATTTCGTTTCATCTCCTTTTTGGTTTTGAGAAATCAACTATGTGATTGCCTCAATCATAGTATGAACTTGCATTAAAAAAATATTGTTGTTAATTTTTGATGAAACGAACATTGATTTCCTATAAAAAACTGCAGCAAAAAAATTGCTGCAGTCATAATATTATGCATCAAGATATCTGCATGCGTTAAGTGCTGCAGCAGCGCCGTCGGAAATTGCTGTTGCAACCTGACGGTATGCTTTTGTGCGGCAGTCACCGGCAACAAAAATTCCGTCTGTTCCGGTCAGGCAGGCTTCATCTGCCTCAATATAGCCCCAGTCATTGATTTTGGAAACTTTTTTGTAGGCATCGTTTTCCGGAACGGTACCGATTGCAAGGAAAATTCCGTCAACAGATAGGGAAGATGTCTCATTCGTTTCCGTGTTCAGCAGGGAAATACCCGTTAAGGAATCCGTGCCTTCGTATGCGGTAACGACCGTATTGTAAATGACTTCGATATTTTCCTTCGCCTGCAGAAGCTGGATCATCTTCTGTTCGCCGGTCAGGAAGGCAAGATTCTGCACAACCGTTACTTTTTTGCATACCTCAGACAGCAGGAGGATTTCCTGCAATGCCGTATTTCCGCCGCCGATCACAGCAACATGCTGACCTTTATAGAATGCACCGTCGCATACCGCGCAGAAAGAAATGCCGTTGCCGATAAATTCTTCTTCTTTCGGAAGATTCAGTCTGCGGTGACGTGCGCCGGCTGCGATAATAACGGATTTTGCTTCATATTTTCCGCTTTCACCAATGACGGTCTTGGTGTCACCGTCGATCACATCGATAACGGTGTCCATATCAATATCAGCGCCCAGATTCATTGCCTGCTCCAGCATCCTCTGCGCAAGCTCATTTCCGCTGATTTCCTCAAAGCCGGGATAGTTTTCCAGCTTCGGAGAATAGGTGATCTGACCGCCGAAGGTGTCCTTTTCAAGAACGAGTACAGACTTGCCTGCACGCCTTGCATAAATCGCCGCTGTCAGTCCGGCAGGTCCTGCGCCGACAATGATAATGTCATACATAAATTTCACTCCTTGTCGAAAAAACGAGGGCGGTATTTACCGCCCTGTTTTATAATTAGGCATTATTTTGCGTTTGCTTCACAAAATGCACGAATGTTGGAGGGGTTCTCCACGCGATTTACTTCCTGATCGCCGTTAAGAATCAGCAGCGTCGGTGCCTGACGAACACCGTATTTCTTTGCTTCTTCGGGGTTCTGATCAACAACGACAGTCTCATAGGCAATGCCTGCATCCGCAAGGAATTTCTTCGCCATTACACATTTCGGGCAGGTGCTTGTGGTGAAGAGAACAAGCTTACCATCTGCAGAAGCTTCCGCGGGTACAGCCGTTTTGGTTGTTTCTGCCGGAACAGCATCTCCAAAATGCTTGTTCATGGATCCTGCGATATCATAAACGCGGCGATCCTTGAATTCCTGTGCCTTGCCGTCATTAAAGTTCTGAACAGGACGGTAGTAACCGGTAATACGGCTGTAAACCTCAGTGGTCTTGCCGCAGATCGGGCACTTATAAACTTCGCCGGTAATATAGCCATGCTCACGGCAGACAGAGTATGTCGGAGAGAGCGTGTAATACGGCAGGCGATAGTTTTCGGAAATCTTACGGACAAGATTTGCAGCAGCCTTCCAGTCGGGCAGTTTTTCGCCGAGGAATGCATGGAAAACGGTGCCGGAGGTGTAGAGTGTCTGAAGCTCATCCTGAACATCCAGCGCAGAGAAAATGTCCTCTGTATAACCAACGGGCAAGTGAGAAGAGTTGGTGTAGTACGGAGTGCCGTTTTCATTTGCAGTGATAATGTCGGGGAAGTCCTTCTTATCGTGCTTTGCAAGACGGTAAGTGGTAGATTCTGCCGGCGTTGCTTCCAGGTTGTACAGATCGCCGTACATTTCCTGATAGTCAGACAGGCGGTTGCGCATATGGTTCAGAACCTCAACGGTGAAGTCCTGTGTTTCCTTATGTGTCATGTCTTTACCGAGCCACTTGGCATTCAGACCGACTTCATTCATACCGATCAGACCGAGGGTGGAGAAGTGGTTGTCAAAAGTGCCGAGGTAACGCTTGGTGTACGGATACAGACCTTCCTCCATCAAACGGGTGATAACGCCGCGCTTGATCTTCAGAGAACGGGCTGCAATATCCATCAGGTGATCGAGTCTCTTATAGAATTCCTCAGGTGTATCGGAAAGATACGCAATTTTCGGCATATTGATTGTGACAACACCGACAGAGCCGGTGGATTCACCGCTTCCGAAGAAACCGCCGGACTTTTTACGCAGCTCACGAAGGTCCAGACGCAGACGGCAGCACATCGAGCGGACATCGCTCGGCTGCATATCGCTGTTGACATAGTTGGAGAAATACGGCGTGCCGTATTTTGCCGTCATCTCAAAGAGCAGCTTGTTGTTCTGAGATTCGGACCAGTCGAAATCTCTGGTGATGGAGTAGGTGGGAATCGGGTACTGGAAGCCGCGACCGTTTGCGTCGCCTTCAATCATGACTTCGATGAAGGCACGGTTGACCATATCCATTTCTTTCTTGCAATCCTTGTACTTAAACGGCATTTCCTTGCCGCCGACGATTGCAGGAAGCTCTGCCATATCATCGGGAACGGTCCAGTCCAGCGTGATATTGGAGAACGGAGCCTGCGTACCCCAACGCGACGGTGTATTTACGCCGTATACGAAGGATTCCACACACTTCTTGACCTGATCGTAAGTCAGGTTATCGACCTTGACAAACGGAGCAAGATAAGTATCAAAGGAGGAGAATGCCTGAGCACCGGCCCATTCATTCTGCATAATGCCGAGGAAGTTGACCATCTGATTGCACAGAGAAGCCAGATGCTTTGCCGGAGCAGAGGTGATCTTGCCGGGAACGCCGCCGAGACCTTCCTGAATCAGCTGGCGAAGAGACCAGCCTGCGCAGTAACCGGTGAGCATGGACATATCATGGATGTGCAGATCGCAGTTTTTATGCGCATTGGCGATTTCGTCATCATAAATTTCGCTCAGCCAGTAGTTTGCGGTGATAGCGCCGGAGTTGGAAAGAATCAGACCGCCGACGGAATAGGTGACAGTCGAGTTTTCTTTTACGCGCCAATCCTGCACCTTAACATAGCTGTCAACCAGTTCCTTATAGTCAAGGATGGTGGACTTCATGTTGCGAAGCTTCTCACGCTGACGGCGGTAAAGGATGTAGGCCTTTGCCACATCGTCATAGCCTGCACGGCTGAGGACGGATTCTACGCTGTCCTGAATGTCCTCAACGGCAATCTTACCATCCTGAACCTTGGCTTCAAAATCAGCGGTAACCTTGAGAGCAAGAAAATCAATGATATCATCATTATACTGCTTTTCCTGTGCATCAAAGGCTTTCTTGATGGCAACCGTAATTTTAGAAAGATTAAAATCAGCGGTTTTGTTGTTGCGTTTTACTACTTGGTACATAATGGTTCTCCTCTATTCTACAGTCCTCGGATCTGAGTGGTTGGTATATATTCTCTGGCAAACGCCAGACAATTTTCCATTTTTTCTTTGCTTGCCGCATGAAGCCCGGGAGCAAGAATGTCTCCGGAATCTACATAGCCTTGCAGGAAATAGTTTTTTGTTCCCTGCAGCCATTGACCGATCGCGCGAAAATCCTCCGGCTCGTGCAGCTCGTCAACAACGGTCGTGCGGAACTCAAAATCAATTTTTCCGTCTAACAGGATAGAAACGCTCTGTTCAACCTCCGGCAGAAAACGATCTGTTCCGGCAGTTCGTGCATATTTTTCTTTTGAATTTTTGATATCCATCGCAACATAATCGACAAGATGATTGTCAATCAGGAAGCGAAGCTTTTCGGGAAAAGAGCCGTTGGTGTCGAGCTTGATTTTGTAGCCGAGATCCTTGATTTTCTGAAAAAATCCTTCAATATCAGGTGTAAGCAGCGGCTCGCCGCCGGTAACCGCAACGCCGTCTAACAAGCCCTGACGCTTTTTCAGGAAATCAAAAATATCGTCTTGTAAAATCTCATCCGTACCCAATATCAAGGGTGTATTGTGGCAAAACGGGCATCTGAAATTGCATCCCTGCAGGAACACCGTACAGGCAACATGCCCCGGAAAGTCAAGTAAAGTCAGCTTTTGAAGGCCGCCGATTCGCATAAACGCCTCCGAAAATTCGAAAAACTACAGATGAAGATATTGTAGTTAAAAAGCATATTGCCCACAATATCTTGTATACGGTCACAATTCTACACTACAGCATTCTGTATGTCAACTACAATTTGAAAACATTTCTTGTTACTTTTTGTATGACGGAATTTCAGCAATTGCATTTTTTATTTACAATATTTCGAATTTGGTGTAAAATAATATTAAGGTGGTGATTATTTGAAAAATAATAATTCCGATTTTGAAGAAACAAAATTTTTTGATTTTGATGCGCAGCAGGAAGACGATCCTTACGCGCGCGGATTTGCCGATAAATTATATGCTGACTCTGATGACGAGCCTTCGTATGATGAATATGACGGCTTCATTGAGGACGATTCGGAAGAATACCCGTATGAAGAACCTGTTGTAGCACCGGAGCCGGAGATACAGACAACATACCGTCCGCGAAAAATCAATCCGTATCAGCAGGTTTATAATCCCCGAAAAAAGAATCAGTTCCAGCAGGAATATACACCCCATGCGCAGCAGCCGTATAATGAGACGCCTGATGATGAATATTATCCGCCGCGGAAAATGCCTGCAAGACCGCAAAAGCAGACTTATCAGCCGCAGCGCGGGAATGCAGAGAAGCGCCCACAGCGAGAGTATCCGCCCGAAAAGCCAAGGAAAAAGCACGGTTTTCTCAAATTCCTTTTAACCCTGATTTTAACGCTGCTTATTTTGCTCACCCTGACCGCTCTGATTCTGCATTTTCTTGCCAAACCGCCGAAGGGAAATGAAAATCTCGGTGCCCATGCAGATGACAGCTGCACGATTCTGCTTGCCGGAACGGATGAATCCGGTGACCGCACGGATACGATCATGCTGATGAATGTAAATCGCGCATCCGGTCAAATCAGCCTGATGAGCATTCCGCGCGATACGAAGGTCAATTCCACCTATACGCCACAGAAAATCAACATCGCCTACGGCGTAAACGGTAAGGGCGAGGAAGGCATGGACTCCCTGATGGACTATGTTTCCGACTGTGTCGGCTTCCGTCCGGACGGATATCTTCTGCTTGACTTGGATGTATTTATGGACCTTGTCAACCTCCTCGGCGGCGTGGATTTTGATGTGCCGATGGATATGTTCTATGAAGATCCGTCGCAGGATCTGTATATCGACCTGCAGGAGGGGTTTCAAACGCTTGACGGCGAAGATGCGATGGGTTTAGTCCGTTACCGTTACGGCTATTCCGATGCCGATATCGGGCGCGTTGCTGTTCAACGTGATTTCATGCTCTCGGCAATCGATCAGTGGGTCTCATGGAAGAACATCTGGAAAGCACCCGCTGCATTTGCGCTGTTAAAGGCAAAGTCTACAACAGATTTATCTCTTACAAACCTCGTATGGCTTGCCGAAAGCGTTCTATCCTGCGGAACAGACGATATGTATATGACGACCGTACCGTTCTACTTCAGCGACCAGTATCTGATCGTTGATGCAGGGGAGAACTATCTTAACATGATCAACACGTATTTTAATCCCTACGCTGAAAATGTGACATGGGATGACTTATATATTGCTTACTGATATGGAAGAATTCAAATTTGACAGAAATAAATATACCGGACGCCCGAACGAAAAAAGGACAGCAATAGAAGATGCCTGTTATGATCTTCTGGATGGCTTAGGTATTTCTTATTACCGCGCCGACCATGATGCGGCAATGACCATTCCGATGTGCCATAGTGTGGAGCAGGTATTGCAAACCGAAATCTGCAAAAATCTCTTTTTGTGCAACCGACAGAAAACCGACTTTTATTTGCTCCTTATCCGCGGAGATAAAATGTTCAAAACAAAGTATCTGTCTGCGCAGCTTGGATGCAGCCGTCTTTCTTTTGGCGATGAAGCGGATATGCAGCAGCTTCTCGGCGTGCAGCCGGGCTCTGCAACGGTGCTCGGACTGATGAACGATAAGGAAAATCGTGTGCAGCTGGTCATTGACAAAAGCGTTCTGCAGAATGAGCGTTTCGGATGCCATCCGTGCAAAAACACATCTACGCTCAGCATCTTAACGGCGGATGTGCTTGAACGCATCATCCCGGCAATGCAGCATACACCGATTTTTGTAGACTTACCGGAGGAAGAGAATGCGTAAACTTCTGTATTTACTGGAACAGACGGAATATCGGGAAGACTCTCTTCCGGAGCTTCCGGACGGATTTGTCCGTACAGTCCTGACGGAAAACGCAAGTGCAGACGAACGGCTGAAAGAAATAGCCGATGCAGAGATCGTTTTCGGCGAACCGACGATCGAAGAACTGCAAAATGCAAAAAAGCTGCGTTGGGTTCAGATGTTCTGGGCAGGCGCAGACCGCTATCTGCACGGCGGATTTCCGGAAGGTGTTACATTAACCACTGCATCCGGAGCATTCGGTGAAACAATCGCAGAACACGCGATTGCCATGCTGTTTTCCCTGTGCCGAAGACTTCCGCAATACGGAAAAGCGAATGACTGGCACGATGCCGGCTGTGAGAAACGAATCACAGGCGCCACCGCCATGATTTACGGCTGCGGAGATATCGGAAGTGAAATTGCAAAGCGCTTAAAAGCGCTCGGGGTCCGAACGATCGGCGTTTGCAGAAATGCAAGAAAAAACCGCCCGTTCTTTGATGCCCTGACAACGCTTTCCTGTGCATCTGCATTTTTGCCTGAAGCTGACTTTATCCTCTGCGCAATGCCGTCCAGTGAGGAAACAGACGGTTATTTTGATAAAGAGACTCTTTCGCTCATTAAAAAAGATGCCGTTCTGATAAATGTCGGAAGAGGCAGCCTAATTGACACAAATGCGTTAACCGACTGTGTAAAAAACGGAAAATTTTTCGGTGTCGGTCTGGATGTAACACAGCCGGAACCGCTTCCGAAAGAGCATCCGCTTTGGCAATGCTCCAATGTGATCATTACGCCGCACGTTGCCGGTGTCAGCTTCGGACATCTGCATGAAACAGAAAAGAAAATTATGGACATCTGTGCAGAAAATTTCCGGCATTATCTGAAAGACGAACCGCTCAGGAATACGGTGATGATACCATGACCATCGGACGTTTTGCGCCGAGCCCTTCCGGCAGAATGCATCTTGGGAACGTTTTTACTGCGCTTCTTGCATGGCTCTCTGTCCGCTCCCAAAACGGAACGATGCTCTTACGCATTGAGGACCTCGATCCGGAACGAAGCAAGCGGGAATACATTGATGCATTAAAATATGATCTTGCGTGGCTCGGTTTGGATTGGGATAAAGAAATGCCGCAGCAAAGCAGCAGGGAAGCAGCCTACCGTTCCTGCTTTGAAAAGCTCAGTACCTACCCGTGCTACTGTACACGCAGCGAGCTGCACGATGCTTCTGCGCCGCACGCATCGGACGGTCGGACGATTTATGCCGGCACCTGCCGAAACCTGACCGAGGAAGAGCGTACGCAAAAAAGCAGAAAACCTGCGTGGCGCGTTCGTGTTCCAAATCAGGACATTTCATTTTATGACGGTGTTTTCGGCGCGTATAGCGAAAACCTTGCAGCGCAATGCGGAGACTTTATCGTCAGGCGTTCCGACGGCGTATATGCCTATCAGCTTGCCGTTGTGTGTGACGATGCCTTTGGCGGCGTAACGGAGGTAGTTCGCGGTTGTGATCTTCTATCCTCAACGCCGCGTCAGATATGGCTGTATCAGACGCTTTCGCTGCCGATACCCAAATTCTATCACGTTCCTTTGCTGGTTGCGCCGGATGGGAAACGGCTGAGCAAACGCGAAAAAAGTCTGGATATGGAACATCTGCGAAGCACAAACACGCCGGAAGAAATTATCGGACGGCTTGCTTATGCCGCAAACCTGATTGACAGGGAAGTACCGATTCGCGCCGAAGAGCTCATTTCGCTTTTTTCATGGAATAAAATCGGAAAAGAATCCATTGAGATTCGCTCGGAACCTGTTTAGAATTCTTCCGATTGGCCAATAATTTCATATGACGAACGCCTCTGCCGCATTTCGTCGGCAGAGGCGTATTTTTATGGAGGTCAACATGAAAGTAAAGGATTTGATGTCAAAGAATCTGGTCAGCGTATCACCGGATGAAAGTACGGATGTTGCAGCGCGTCTACTTTCCAGATATAATATCGGCGCATTACCCGTCTGCTCAAAGGACGGAAAGCTGCGCGGCATGGTCACCGATCGGGACATTGTTTTGCGATGCGTTGCGGCGCAGGAAGATCCGCAGGAAGTCAAAATCAACGAAATCATGACACGCAGAGTCATCTCGGTCGATGCCGATGAGCCGCTTAAAACAGCATCGGATTTAATGGCGCAGCAGCAGATTCGCAGACTGCCGGTCCAGCAACAGGGAAAAGTCATCGGCATGATTTCACTGGCAGATATCACGCGAGCGCCAAACTTTTCAGCGGAAACTGCACAGACATTAAATAACATTTCTCAAAACGTTCATAATATAGACGCAGGACGGTCAAATTAAGACCGTCCTGCCAGACCGACAAAATTGTCCGCAACCGTCAAAATCAGAACAATTTTCTTTCTGTGTCATTGCGAACCGCCGCAGGCGGTGTGGCAATCTGTCCTTTTCAGTTTCCGATGTGCCGATTCGATACAGAATGATTTCCACAACCAGTCTGCACGCTGATCTCGGGACGGCATAAAATGTGGTTGCTCGGCATTGATTTTGACTTACAGCACAACTCGCACCCTACCGTACTTTTGTACGCCGACGGGTGCGAGTTGCTTGCCTTGCAGACTTTTTGTCAGTCTGGTATTTTTATGGAATTCTGACGTAGTTCATCGGGTTGACGGAATTGCCGTCATAGAAAATCGTGAAATGAAGATGCGGACCGGTGGAGTTGCCCGTAGAGCCGACATAACCGATCGTTTCACCCTGTTCAACATATTCGCCTTCGCTGACAATGTAGTAGGTCATATGTGCATACAAGGAGGAGAAACCGTCGCCGTGGTTAATGACTACATAGTTTCCCCAGCCGCCGCCGAGGCAGGCTGTCGTTACAACGCCGCTCTTACTTGCGAAAATGGGAGTTCCCATATTTGCAGCAAAGTCAACACCGTTATGTAAACAGTAAACGCCGGTAACCGGATTGGTACGCATTCCGTAAGGGGAGGAAAGGCAGGCAAAACCGCTTGTGCTGACAGGGAAAATAAAGCCGCTTTCTGTATAAATATAAGCCTCACCGCCGGTTTCCACCAGACGAGCTGCCGTATATTCTTTTTCTTTCTTAGCGATTTCTTCTGCAAGAATTGCTTCCTGTGCTTCCCACTCTGCTACCTCTGCAGCAAGACGCTCCTTATTTTCGTTCAATTCAACAAGCATCTGCTCTGCTTCGGCACGCTTCTGATCGAGCTGGGCTTGCGCATCGTCCATTTCCATGCGCTTTTCTTCGAGCACACCTTTTTGATTTGCAAGCTCTTCTTTTGCTTCCAGAATTTTCTGTGCGCTGTCCTGCAGCTCCTGCAGCATTCTCTGGTCAGCAGCAGCAATTTCTTCAACCATAATGTTATCGGAGATCATATCGGAAAAGCTGTCAGCGGAGAGAATGACATTCCAGATAGAAATGGGTCCGCGTTCCTGAATGGTACGCATACGCATCTGATAGCGGTGCATCAGATCCTCATGCTGTGCTTCGAGATCATCCAGCTCCGCCTGACGCTCAGCAATCAGCGCACTGTATTCATGAATCTGCGAATTGATGTTTTCAACGGTCTGGCGAAGCAGCTCTGCTTCCCGGTCAATTTGCAGCTTTTTATCCGAAAAGGAGACCATCTCTTCTTTCGTTTCGGCAATCTGACCTTCCAGTTCTTCTCTCTGTGCAGCGATTTCGTCCGCCTGATCTTCCAAAGCGTCAATTTCGTCCTGTATTTCACTGGAGGTCTTTGCAAAGACATTCGGCAGCATGGAGAAAACCATGCAAATCACCAAAAGCAATGCAATCCAAGAACGGCGATGCATAACATCCCTCCTGAAAAAATGATTTACATAATGTCTGAATATTTTAACATAGATTTATAAAGAATGCAAGAATTTTCTTCATCCGACCATTGCATCGAAAGTTGAATGAGATAAAAATTCAATTACCAATCGGTTGGGAAGGCAGACAATCGGCGCGCCGGAGTCAGCATATCCATGTCTGACACAGTCTTTTGAAGCGCAGGAGGAAGAGGTGACTGCAATTTCCCCGTCTTTTACTGAAATAATGTTCCAATCTGTCCCGAACGGAATCGTATATTCTGCATTTTCGTCCAACGGAAGCGTCATAATCAGCTTGCCGTCAGAATATACATATGCACACTCTGCTGCGGTCATTCCGAAAAAGAAATAAACGGATAACGCCGTGCATATCAAAGCTAACAGAACAAAAACCAAAATCCAATGCTTTGTTTTCATCGTTTAATCACCGTAAATTCACAATCGCTGAGCATTTCCGCACAACCTTCTGTCGCATAAATTGAACGGTCTTTCAAAACAAAAACGGCATCAAAATCTGCCTGTGATTTCCAAAATTCACACGCTTTATCAAAACCCATTACAAAAAGTGCAGTGGAATAGGCATCAGCAATTTCGCCGTTATCACAGATGATCGTTACAGAGGCAAGCTCATTTTCTGCGGGAAATCCGGTTTTCGGATCTAAAATATGATGATAAGTCTGACCGTCAAATTCAAAAAATCGCTGATATCCGCCGGATGTTACCAATGCCTTTGAGCCTTTGAAGGTAAAAACGGCGATTGGCTGCATAGGGGAATCGGGAGCAGCAATGCCGACCGCCCAGTCGCTTCCGTCCGGCTTTATGCCGAGCGTCTGTACATTGCCGCCTAAAGAAAGCAGCGCAGCATCAACACCGCTGGTTTTGAGCAAATTTACACATTGCTGAGAAGTGTAGCCTTTTGCAATGGCACCAAAATCGAGCATGGTGCCGGAATCCATCGAAAGCATATTCTCTTCCAGATGAATATGCTCTGTACCGATCAGCGCAAGCGTATGTTCAAGCTCTTCAGGCGTAGGAACATGATATTCGTCATCCGGAAAGCCCCAAAGCCGGACAAGCGGATAAACCGTCGGATCAAACGCACCGTCGGTTTTCTCTGATAAAGCCATGGCATCCCGAGTAATCGATAAAAGGTCGCCGGAGAGCTCACGCTTACCTGAAAGATTAACCTGTGACAAAACACTTCCGGAGTCAGCTGCAGAAAAAATGCTTTCAAGGCGATGAATTTCATAGGTTACAAGCGTCAGATCTTCCTGACCGCCCCAGACCTTAACATCCATCAGCGTATCCATTGCAAAAATTTCCGCTTCTACGGGCTTAGAAACGCTGCAGCCGGTCAGAAAAAGCGCCGTAAGAAGGATAGAAATCAAAAGTTTTTTCATCAGATCACCAAATTCGCAAGAAATCTTAAAAAAAGTATAGCAAAAAGCAAAAAAACTGTCAAATAGTATTTGACAATTTGACATTGGGGTGGTAGAATAGACAAGCCGCATTGAAGAGGTAGAAGTTGAGGTATGCCCTCACACCTCCAGAGCGAGACTACAGAAAAGGTAGGTGCAATCGAAACATGCAGGCAGTTATCGTTACCGGTGGCAAGCAGTATAGCGTTAAAGAAGGCGACATCATCTTCGTCGAAAAGCTCAACGCTGAGGCAGACGCAACCGTAACCTTCGATCAGGTCCTGGCAGTCGTGGACGGCGAGAACTCCAAGTTCGGCGCTCCCGTGGTGGCAGGTGCTTCCGTCGAAGCAAAGGTGCTGAAGAACGGCAAGTCCAAGAAGGTCGTCGTCTTCAAGTATCGCCCGAAGAAGGACTCCAAGTCCATCCGTGGCCACAGACAGCCGTACACCAAGGTGCAGATTGAGAAGATCGTCGGCTAATTTTTAAGATTATGACGAAAGTAGAAATTTTCAATCGTGACGGCAGAATCAACGGATTTGCCGTATCGGGGCACAGCGGATATGCTGAAGAGGGCAGCGACATTGTGTGCGCAGCCATTTCTTCCGCAGTAAATTTCGCTGCGTGTACGATCAATGACGTGCTTGGCAATCATGCCAATACAAAGGTCATTGAGGATGAGCCCCGCATCACCCTCACGCTTCCCGCAGTATGCGACGATGAGGACGCAGTACAGGCAGTACTGACCGGCTTTATGCTGACCATGTGCTCCCTGCGGGATGATTATCCTGAATATATCGAAGTTATGGAGGTGTAACTAATGCTGAAAATCGGTTTTCAGTTCTTCGCTCATAAGAAGGGCGGCGGTTCTACTAAGAACGGTCGTGATTCCGAGTCCAAGAGATTGGGCGTAAAGCGCGCAGACGGTCAGTTCGTTCTCGCGGGCAACATTCTGGTTCGCCAGAGAGGCACTCACATCCATCCGGGCAACAATGTCGGTATCGGCAGTGATGATACCCTGTTCGCAAAGATTGACGGTCACGTCAAGTTCGAGCGCATGGGCAAGGATCGCAAGATGTGCTCTGTCTACGCTGTAGAGCAGTAAGATGCAATAAGGAATCCCGAACATATTTTTATGTTCGGGATTTTTTTGAAGAAGGGGAGATTGGGAATGTTTGTAGATAAGGTTAAAATTTTTGTCAAAGCCGGTAACGGCGGCAACGGAGCTGTTGCATTTCATCGTGAAAAATATGTGGCAGCCGGCGGACCGGATGGCGGTGACGGCGGCAAGGGCGGCAATATCGTCCTGCGTGTCAACGATAATCTCTCCACATTGATGGATTTCCGTTATAAAAGAAAATATACCGCTTCGCCCGGTCAGGACGGTCAGGGTGCCCGCTGCAGCGGCAAGCGCGGCGAAGATCTGATCATTCAGGTACCGCGCGGAACAGTTGTGCGAGATGCCGAAACCAATGAGGTCATTAAGGATATGTCCGAAAATGAGGATTTCATTCTCTGTAAAGGCGGTCGCGGCGGCTGGGGAAATAAACATTTTGCAACACCGACCCGTCAGGTACCGCGCTTTGCAAAGGCAGGTCTTCCCGGCGAGGAGCACGAAGTTATTTTAGAGCTCAAGCTGCTTGCGGATGTCGGTCTTGTCGGTTTCCCGAATGTCGGAAAGTCTACACTGCTTTCCGTCACATCCAACGCCCATCCGAAGATCGCAAATTATCATTTTACGACTCTGTACCCGAATCTCGGCGTGATTTATGTCGATGACGGTGTTTCCTTCGTTATGGCGGATATTCCCGGTATTATCGAAGGTGCTGCAGACGGTGCCGGACTTGGTCATGATTTCCTGCGCCATATTGACCGCTGCCGCTTACTGGTTCACATTGTCGATGTTGCAGGAAGTGAAGGCAGAGACCCCATTGAGGACTTTGAGAAAATCAACGAAGAACTCAAAAACTACTCTGCTGATCTTGCGTCACGTCCGATGATCGTCGCAGCGAATAAATGCGACCTGATTCCAGATGGAAATGATAACCTTGACCGCCTGAAGGAATATGTGACGCGCCGCGGCTATCCGTTTTATGAAATTTCCGCTGCAACAACGCAGGGAACACGGCAGCTTATGCGCGTAATCGCAGGCAAGCTCAAGGAGCTGCCGCCGGTCATTGTCTATGAGCCGGAATATGTCAAACCGCTTGCGCAAGCCGGTGAAGCGGACGATCTTTCCATCGAGCATATGGATGATCTGTGGATCGTCTCCGGCAAATGGCTCCAGCAGCTTATCATGGACATCAACTTTGCCGATTATGAATCCAGAATGTATTTTGACCGTCAGCTTCGCAAGAGCGGGCTGTTTGCACGTCTGGAGGAAATGGGCATTGAGGACGGCGATACCGTGAGTATCTACGACTTTGAATTTGATTACGAAAGATAGAAACAAATGCCCGATTGCCATATTTCAGGCAACCGGGCATTTGTTTACAAAAAAGAGAGAGGGAAAAAGAGAGATAAATGAAAAATGAAAGGATGATAAAGAAGGATTAACTCCTTACATTTGCAGTATAAAGTATATTTTTGAAGAAATTATGAATGAAATACAAACAAATTCGGAAATTTTTCATTTTCTGATTGTATTTTTGGAAAAAGGATGATATTCTGTTTCCAAGATACCTGACACAAAGTGAAAACTGCGTGAAAGGTGCGACGATCAATCTGTTTTTTGACGGCCGTACCATATTCAGGTACGGCTATTTTTTATTTGGAGGTACCTATGGAAACAAGAGTTGCGGTAATGAGTATTATTGTGGAAAACGATGACACGGTAGAACAGTTAAATAAACTTCTTCACGAATACGGAAAATTCATCATCGGCAGGATGGGACTTCCATATAAGGAAAAGAACATCAATATTATCAGTATCGCATTGGATGCTCCGAAAGATACGATTTCAACGCTTGCAGGAAAAATCGGTAATCTTCCCGGAATCAGCGTAAAAACTGCACTTTCTGCGAAATGACAGTTGTATCCTTAATTGAGAAACTCTCCAAAGATCACAAGCTGTCTGCACAGGAGTTTGAATTTCTTTTGACCCATCAGTCATCGGAAAATGCAATGCTTCTGGCTAAGGCTGCCGATCAGGTTCGCAGAGAGATTTATGGCAATCAGGTATATTTTCGCGGTTTAATTGAGATCAGTAATTTTTGCAAATGCGATTGCCTGTACTGCGGACTTCGCAGGAGCAACCATAACTGTGATCGCTACCGGATGTCAGAAGCCGAGATTCTCCAATGCTGCGAAAGCGGTTATCAGCTCGGATTCCGTACTTTTGTTCTGCAGGGCGGCGAGGATGCCTTTTTTACAGATGCGGTTATGTGTGATCTGATCCGTAAGATTAAGCATAACTATCCTGATTGTGCCATCACTTTGTCGCTTGGCGAACGAAGTAAAGAAAGCTATCAGATGCTTTTTGAAGCCGGTGCTGATCGGTATCTTTTGCGTCATGAAACCGCAAATCCGGCGCATTATGCAAGACTTCACCCGTCCAATCAGTTATTTGATAACCGTATGGCATATCTGAACACATTGAAACAAATCGGTTTTGCAGTTGGATGCGGCTTTATGGTCGGCTCACCGTATCAAACAACTGCAGATCTGGTCAGAGATTTGCTGTTTATTCAGGAATATCAGCCGGATATGTGCGGTATTGGTCCATTTATTCCGCAAAAGGATACCCCGTTTGCCGATTTTCCTGCAGGGAGCATCGATCTGACATGCTATCTTCTTTCGATTTTACGGTTGATGATGCCGAATTTGTTGCTTCCTGCAACTACTGCACTTGGGACGCTGAGGCAGAACGGCAGAGAGTTGGGCCTTTGCAGCGGTGCAAACGTTATAATGCCAAACATTTCTCCCCCTGCCAACCGAAAGAAATATATAATTTATGACGGAAAACATTCCGACCGCGCCGAAACAGCGGAAGGTCTGGAAGAACTGAAAAAAAGAGTTGCTGCGATCGGTTATCAAATTGTTACCGATCGAGGTGATAAAAAAATCTGACGAGCAAGAGAAATCTGACTCAAAGAAAGGAACATTTTTATGGCAACGTATAATCCGAAATCCTTAAAAGCTGAGGAATTTATCCACGACGGCGAAATTCGTGAAACCCTTGCCTATGCGCAGGAACACAAGGATGATTTGCCGCTGATCCGGCAGATCCTTGAAAAGGCACGTCCGAAAAAGACGGCTACCGGCTACACCTGCGCAGGTCTTACACACAAGGAAGCTTCCGTTCTTCTTGCATGTGACATTCCTGAAATAACACAGGAAATATACAAAATTGCCGAGGAAATCAAGCTTGCCTTTTACGGCAACCGCATCGTCATTTTTGCTCCGCTTTATCTGTCAAATTACTGCATCAACGGATGTGTTTACTGTCCGTATCACCGCATAAATAAACATATTACGCGCAAAAAGCTGACGCAGGAAGAAGTAAAGGCGGAAGTCATTGCACTGCAGGATCTCGGTCACAAACGCCTTGCCATTGAAGCAGGGGAAGACCCTGTTAATAACCCCATTGAGTACATCCTCGACTGTATAAAAACCATTTACTCCGTGAAGCATAAGAATGGTTCGATCCGCCGCGTCAATGTCAATATTGCCGCTACAACGGTTGAGAATTACCGCAAGTTAAAGGAGGCCGGCATCGGCACCTATATCCTGTTTCAGGAAACCTATCATAAAGAAAGCTATCTGAAGCTGCATCCGACCGGACCGAAACATGATTATGCTTATCACACCGAAGCAATGGATCGCGCCATGGAGGGCGGAATTGATGATGTTGGTCTGGGTGTCCTGTTCGGATTAGAGCTTTATAAATACGAATTTGCAGGACTTCTGATGCACGCAGAGCATCTCGAGGCCGTTCACGGTGTCGGCCCGCATACCATCAGCGTTCCGCGTTTAAAGCGTGCCGATGACATTGACCCTGACCAGTTTGATAACGGAATCGACGATGATACCTTTGCCAAAATTACTGCCTGTATTCGTCTTGCTGTTCCTTATACCGGTATGATTATTTCAACCAGAGAAACAGAGGAAGTGCGCTCAAGGCTTCTTCGTCTGGGTGTTTCTCAGGTTAGCGGCGGTTCCAGAACGTCTGTTGGCGGCTATGCAGGATATGCACCGGAAGAACGTCCGCATGATACAGAACAATTTGACGTTTCTGATCAGCGGTCTCTGGATGAAGTTGTCTGCTGGCTGATGGAAAATGGGCATATACCGTCGTTCTGCACCGCCTGCTACCGTGAGGGAAGAACCGGCGACCGTTTTATGATTTTGTGTAAAAGCGGTCAGATTTTGAACTGCTGCCATCCGAATGCGCTTATGACGCTTTCGGAATATCTGGAGGATTACGCTTCGCCAAAAACAAAGGAAGTCGGCTATCAGATGGTCGAGGACGAACTGAAGCGCATACCGAAGGAACGTGTGCGCGAAATTGCCAAAAAAAGTATTGCAGATATTCGCAACTCAAACCGCCGCGATTTCCGGTTTTAAGGAGCTGTATATGAGTCTGAATCAAACTCCCATGTCCGAGCGCGTTCATATTTCCTTTTTTGGCCTGCGTAATGCCGGAAAATCAAGTATTGTTAATGCGATCACAGGACAGCAAGTCAGCGTCGTCTCTGACGTGAAAGGAACTACGACCGATCCTGTGCGTAAAACGATGGAGCTGCTCCCGCTCGGCCCTGTGGTGATCATTGATACTCCCGGACTGGATGATGTTGGCGAGCTGGGTAAAAAGAGAATCCAAAAAGCAAACGAGATCCTCGCACAGACGGATATTGCCGTTCTCGTTGTCGATGCGCTCAGAGGAATATCCGATCAGGACCGTAAGATCATAGGGGCGTTTCAGCAGCGAAATCTGCCATATCTGATCGTTCTGAACAAATCTGATTTAAAAAAAGAAAAGGAAAATCTGCCCGACAATTCGATCTATGCAAGCGCACTGAGGGGAGAGGGAATTACCGAGATAAAAGAGCTACTCGGCGCCTTTACAGCCCTGCGCTCTACTCGAAAATGTATCGTTTCAGATCTGCTTTCGCGTGGCGATCATGTAATTCTCGTCGTTCCGATCGATGAATCGGCACCGAAAGGACGCCTGATTCTTCCGCAGCAGCAGACCATCCGTGATATTCTTGATGCACATTGCACGCTATCCGTCTGCCAGCCTGAGGAGTTGTCAAATGTGCTTGATTCCATGAAAGAATCGCCGAAACTTGTTATTACGGATTCTCAGGTGTTTTCGCAGGTTGCGAAGATCGTACCCGAAAATGTTTTACTGACATCCTTTTCAATCCTGTTTGCACGCTATAAAGGTAATTTAAAAAGCCTTGTGTTGTCTGCCGCTCAGCTTTCCAAGCTTAAGGCAGGGGACCGCATTCTGATTTCAGAAGGCTGCACACATCACCGACAGTGTAATGATATCGGTTCGGTGAAGTTTCCCAGATGGATCGAAGCATATACAGGTGTAGTGCCTGAATACAGCTTTTCCTCCGGCGGCGGATTTCCCGAGGATCTTTCTGCGTTTTCTTTGATCATCCACTGCGGAGGCTGTATGCTGAATGAAGCAGAAATGAAGTACCGAATGGAAAAAGCGGCGTATGCAAAAATACCCATGCTGAATTATGGCGTTGCAATTGCACAGATGCACAGGATTTTGTATCGCGCATTATCCCCATTTCCGGAAATTCAGTCACTTTTGACTTAAAATCGGACGAAATTCAGCAAACAGACTTGACAGCGTGTGGTATACTTGTTTCTAGACTTGTATACTTGACAAAAGAAAGGTGAATTATTATGGATACAAACAAAGTAAAAGAAACTGTCGAAACAATCAAAAGTGAAGCGGTTGATACTGCAAAAAAGCTCTCAAAGGCTGCCGAGCCGGCAGTTGAGGCAGCAAAGAATACGATAAAAAATGTCGGCGAGATTGCAGAGCCGGCTGTCAAAAAAGCAAAAAGCACGGCGAAAAAAACCGCAAAAGCTGCCGGAACAGCAGCAAAGAACACGGCGAAAGCAGCAGAAAGTGCTGCAAAGACTGCCGGTAAAAAAATTGCAGCGGCAATCGTTCCCGAAGTGTATGTGGAATATGCCGGCAAGCAGGTTGACTGTGCGCAGCTTGTGGAACGCTGCAAGGCTGATTTCAAATCCAAGCATAAGTCAACCGCCATTCGCTCCTGCAAGCTGTATATCAAGCCGGAGGATGCAATGGTGTACTACGTAATTAACAACAAGGAAGATAAAATCGAGCTGTAATAGATAAATTTAAGGCGGTGAGTGATTTCTCACCGCCTTAAATTTTATAGGAGACTGCTTCCGATATAAGCAAGAATGGTAATACCGGCACATAGTGCTGCAAGTAAAGCAATCGAGATAACATGCTGTTTTACGCGCATGAGCAGAATTGCAAAAAACTCGCGCACAAAACCGTTTGGCCAGAAATACCATTTTGTATCTCCGGCAATGCCCTCTGCATCCAATCCTGCGTTTCTGGCAATGATTCCGCTTCGGAGCATATGGTAGTTGGTTGTAGCAAATGCAACTTTGGCATCCGGTTTCAGCTCGTCAATGATTTTCTTTGAAAAGCGCATATTTTCATCGGTGTTTGTCGATTCCTTTTCCGCAAAAATCTCGTAGCTTTCGGCACCGCGGGAGAGTAAGTACAGTTCCATGGCAGAGCCTTCGCTCATAACCTCATCGGATCCTTTTCCGCCGGAGGGAACATATTTCAGCGACTTTCCCGTTGCGATCTCCTGATCCCATGCAAATCGAATCGCACGGTTTACTCTGCCCTTGAGCAAGGGACGCAAGCCACCGCGTTTATCGATAGAACAGCCCAAAATAATGATATAATCCCGATCATATTTTGGAATTTGCCGCGCTGACTTCCAGCCCATAATCGCAATTCCTGCAAACAGACATTCAAAATAGCACAGCACTGCCAGCAGACAAAAATAAATGAATACGGTAATTGCAACGCCAAAGGGAAGGTCAGTCAAAATATGGCTGTCGATGATCAGATGGAGAATAAAATATACAACGAACGTACCGCCCAAATAGAACGCCGCAAGCACAATGGAAAGCACATTCTGGACGCAAAAGCCCTCGTGCCGGATTAACGCGATGTTACTGATTGCAAGCATGAGGCAAATCACGGTCAGCACGATCAGCGCAGAAATGGTAAAATATCGCGGCAAATTATACAGACTTTCAAATATCGTACCAAATGAAGCCTCGTTTTCACCGAGATACGGTATAAGCTCTGCAGAAAACACGACTACAAAAAAGGATGCAAGTATAATCCAGCCAAACAGATAGATGTTTTTGTATGCATAAAGCGATCTGTTAAGCGACTTACGCAGGATGTAAACCATGGAAGAAATTATGACAATCGCACAGAATATCGTACCTGCCCATGCAATTTCCGGCAGGTGATGACCGTCCGCAATCCAAAAGTAATAAGCAAAGGATACCGCTGCGACGCCAAAGCATCCTGCAATCGCCGCAAGAATCCCCCTGCGGTAAACATTGATCATTTCAAGTTTCCTCCGCACGAACTGATTTTTTCAGGAGTATTGTATCACATAAAATAACGCACCGCAACTTTTTTGCAGTTGCGGTGCGTTGATGTATAAAATTACTTTTCGGCAATGTTTTTAATAAAGCGCATCAGAATCGCAGCGACCTGTTCACGGGTCGCGCCGTTACCGGGCATAAGGCAAACTTTTCCGTCCGCGCCGGCAGAGCCGGTAATCATTCCCGCTCCGACTGCCCATTTCATCGCATCGGTTGCCCATTCGCCGACATTTCCGACATCGGGGAAGGAGGAGAGATCTGCGCTTGCAGAGGTGTCAAATCCCTTTGCCGTTGCATATCGATGGAGAATGGCAGCCATCTGCTCTCTTGTAATAGTTCCGTTCGGGTCAAATTTGTTTTCGCCAACGCCGTTTACGATATTCTTCGCATTCGCCCAAGCGACAGCATCGGTATACCATTCACCTGCGGGAACATCAGAGAACGCGCTGGTGAAGCCCTTAGGCGCACCCTCATATCTCCAAAGCACGGTAACGAGCATTGCACGTGTCATGGTATCCTTCGGAGAGAAAGTGTCAGCGCCTGTGCCGTTAAACAGGCCGCGGGAAAGCACATAATCAATTCCCTTGTGCGCCCAATCAGAATAATCAGGAACATCGATGAAGTTTCTGGACGGGCAGTATTCCGTTTCGTTACCACAGTCATCTATGCCGTCAAAAGAGTAGGGGAAAATTGCGAAGTCAATGCACTCATCCTGCTCGCCGTAAACCTCACCGAATATATCTGCATAAACATCGCCGGAAACAGTAATATTCGGGGTGGTGAAGAAGGAATAGCCCTCCTTGGTTTCCAACTCAAATTCAAGCATATAATCATATTCATCTGAAAATACTTCGCTGTCAGTCATATCGTAGTAGTTGCGGTATTTATCCTCGCGAGTCCAGTGGAAATCCTTCACTGTAATATGGTCCGACGTGACCTTCAGATTTTTCAGGTTCTCTCCGACCGTCTGACCGCTCTTCGGTGCCTGATAGCCGCTGATGGAAATATCGGAGATTGTTTTTTCGGAAATCGGCATCGTTTCATAGGGCGAGAAGTTGCAGAGCGTTCCGGAGGAATCCACCTCTCTGAAAGCCGCCATGCGTTCCGAGCCATTGATCTTAGCACCGGGCATTTCTACAAAGCTATAGCTGCTGTCTGCCTGAACTGTGATGACCAATTCGTAGCTCTCACCATCAACAAACTTCTGCGTTTTGTCCATCAGTCCGGTTTTTTCGCCCACATTGCAATACCACTTTGCTTCAACGAAACTATAATGCTGGGCGCCCGGAACAGAAAGCGTTTTCAAATTATCAGCAACCGTTTGTCCGACAACAGGGTAGTTATAGCCTTCGATTGCAACATCGCAGATCATATTATCCGGTGCCGGAATACGGTAGTCCTTACTGTTAATGCAGCAGTCAATGTCATAGATCTGATAGTCAAGACTGCCATCGGTGTAATGACCGTGCGGCGGAACAACAAACGCATATCCGGGCTTTGCTTTTATGTAGCAATAGAAGTAATAGGTGCTGCCTTCTTTGAATGGTGTGCTGTCGTCATACTGGTGATAAAGCAAGGAATCAACCCAGCAAACATTCTCGATCGTGTAGTTCGCACCTTCGGGAACTGCAATATTTTTCAGATTTTGGTCAGCTGCCTGGCCGACCTGCGGCTCTTGGAAGCCAATAATTGTCGGTTTCTCGATCGGCTTGCAGGCTTTGATCGGTGTCGTCAGAAATGTGACTTCATCTCCGGAAACGGTAGTGCTGTATTCGTAATCGTGATGGTCGTCAAGGCTTGTGTCAATACTCGAACTAAAGGCATAACCCTCTTCTAATTTGAGCGTTACTTCAAGAATATACACCTTTCCATCCACAAATTTTGTAGTATTCGGAATCGGTATGGCGATGCTTCCATTGAAAAGCATCCATTGTGCCTTTATCATTTCCAATCCGTTTTTTTCATAGACATGGAAGCAGGAAAGGTTTTCTTCTGCTGTTTCTTCAATTATCGGCATACGGAAGCCTTCGAGATATACTCTGTCAACCTCCTCATACTTCGCATAAACTGTGACAGGAAGTATGCTTAGCAGAAGAACCAGCGCAAGTGATAATGCGATCAATCGTTTTTTCATATAGCTTCTCCTTTCAGGTATTGTGAAGGTGGTAGCGAATAATACCATATCAATTATAACATACTTCAATTTATATTGCACGATATTTTTTAAAAAGAAATTTTTTGACATACAGAGAATTTGGTGTTAAAATACATCTATTTCACGAAAGAAAGCATATAAAACCATGAAAAAACAAGCAAGAAATTCAGCACTGTTAGTGCTCGCAGCATTGTTGTGGGGCGTGGCATTTGTTGCCCAAAGTGAGGGCGGAACAGCAGTCGGACCATATTCCTTTAACTGTATTCGCTGTCTGATCGGCTCTGCGGTGCTGTTTCCCGTAATTCTCATCCTGGATCGTTTTCAGCTGACAGAAGGGAAGCCCAAGACAAGAGAAGAAAAAAAGCAGCTTTGGCTCGGCGGCATTTGCTGCGGTGTTGTGCTGTTTTTTGCAACAAATCTGCAGCAGGTCGGACTCGTGATGGGAACATCAGCCGGAAAAGCAGGATTTTTGACAGCTTGCTATATCGTACTCGTCCCGATTCTCGGTATCTTTTTCCGTAAAAAGTGCAGCTGGATCGTCTGTATCAGCGTGGTGCTGACTGTTGTCGGTCTGTATCTGTTATGCATCAATGAAACCCTGACTCTGCAGGCATCGGATTTGTTGATTCTGCTCTGCGCGATTGCATTTTCCATGCATATCCTGGTTGTCGACCATTTTTCTCCGTTGGTTGACGGTGTCCGTATGTCCTGCATCCAGTTTCTTGTTTGCGGTGTTCTAACCTCCATCCCGATGTTCTTTATGGAAATGCAAGGCTCTTTTCCTGCGTGGACCGCTTCGTTTGCATCATCAAGTGCATGGATTTCCATTTTATATACCGGCATCTGCTCTTCCGGAATCGCCTATACGCTGCAAATCGTCGGGCAGAAGGGTGTCAATCCCACAGTAGCATCTCTGCTCATGAGTCTGGAATCTGTTTTCTCTGCGGTTGCCGGCTGGTTGATTCTCGGACAGGCAATGACCATAAAGGAATTATCCGGCTGTGGTCTGATTTTCATAGCCGTTATCCTAGCGCAGATCCCAGTGCGTAAAAAGCAGAAAACGATATAATTACAAATAACAAGGGTACTGCCGAAATGTTGTGCAGTACCCTTGTTATCAATTTTTCTTAAAAAGCTTTTTCAGTCCGCTTAATATCCATAAATACAGCAGACCGACAAAAATAAGTGGTGGAGGCGGGGGGAGTCGTTTTCATTTTCTGCTTTGCAGCAAATTATTTTATCAAACAGTTTTTGAACTGGTTGCAGCAGCATTCCGCCGGAATGCTGCGATTTACATCTTCGACTCCCACCCTTTTCGATATAAAAATATCCCCTCACCATTGGTGAGGAGATATTTTTATGGTGGAGGCGGGGGGAGTCGAACCCCCGTCCGAAAGTAGCTTGACAGGAACTTCTCCGGGTGCAGTCTGTTATTTACATTCCCTCATCCGGACGGGAGCAGACACCCTGCCGGATTCAGTAGCTTCATAAATGCATGGTACGGGCAAAGCTTACCGCACTCACGTGCTCCACTCAAATCACACCCGAGCCCGGCCCGTGGACCCTCCGGGGCGGATGGCCGCTTAATTAAGCAGCGAAAGCGTACTGATTGTTGTCAGTTAATTTTTAATAGTTACCCGTTTTATCGTGGTCAGGCGCCACGACCCGCTATTCAAGCCTCACCGCCCCCGTCGAAACCGGTGCGCCCCCATATCAATAGGAATAGGCTTTTTTATCTGGGCGGACAGGGAAGTCCGCCCTGTATTTTTTTATCTTCTGTGGAACGGATCCGGCAGCTTCTTGGGTTCCGGATAGGTTTCGCCCTTGGTATCGACGCGAATGGACTTGATCTTCTGATCCTCGAGCGGACGGTCGTTGTAATCAACCTTTTCCTTGCAGATCGCGTCTACCACTTCAATGCCGCTGAGCAGCTTGCCGAAGCCTGCATACTGCTTGTCCAGATGCGGTGCATCCTGATGCATGATGAAGAACTGAGAGCCGGCAGAGTTCGGGGAAGAAGCACGCGCCATAGAAAGCACACCGCGCTTATGCTTGAGCTTGTTATCCACGCCGTTAAAGAGGAATTCGCCCTTGATGCAGTAGCCGGGGCCGCCCATGCCGGTGCCTTCGGGGCAACCGCCCTGAATCATAAAGCCGGAAATGACACGATGGAAAATCAGGCCGTCATAAAAGCCGCTGTTTGCAAGCGCGATGAAGTTATAAACTGACTGCGGCGCAATATCGGGGTAAAGCTCTGCGGTCATAACGCCGCCATTTTCCATTTCAATGGTTACAATGGGATTTTCCATATCAGTGATTCCTTTCTTTCATTGCGCGGTCGATCTGTCTGCGCGCATCTTTATTCGCGGCATCCTGCCGTTTGTCATAGAGTTTTTTGCCCTTGCAGAGGGCAATTTCCACCTTTACACGGGAGTTTTTCAGGTAGACGGAAATCGGAATGATCGAATAGCCGTCAAGCTTGACCTTGGAAAACAGCCGCATGATCTCGCGCTTGTGCATCAGCAGGCGGCGCGGACGCATCGGGTCTTTGTTATAAATATTGCCCTGCTCATAGGGGCTGATATGCATCTGACGGACCCAGATTTCGCCGTCCTTGATCGCGCACCAGGCATCCTTCAGATTTAACGTGCCGAGCCGAATGGACTTGACTTCCGTACCGAACAGCTCGATTCCGGCTTCGAAACGCTCTTCCACAAAGTATTCGTGAAACGCCTTTGCATTTTTTGCAATGATTTTTACACCTTTCTGTTCCATTCTGCTCACCACCTTTCCGAATTCGCATACTTCTACGGCTATTATATCATTTCTGTCAAGTCTGATTCTGTCGGGAGGGATTGGTGGAATAATCATAAAACCCACTTGATATTTGAACATATGTTTGATATAATATAAATCGCAAACAGGAAGGAGGCGTGGACGGCGTGAATCTTGAAATTGAAATGATCTCTGTTTTTGCGGCAGACGGCAGCATTACGCCGCTCCGCTTTCGGATAGAGAATGAAGCGCAGGAGAAGGAAACCGTTGCAATTTCAAAGGTCGTTTCCGAAAAGCCGATTCAATACGCCGGGATAGATGCAATACATTACCTTTGCAAAGCAGTCACCGGCAACCGAAACCGACTGTACGAGCTGCGCTATACCATCGGAACACATCGCTGGACTTTGTTCCGCGTGCTGTATTGAGGAGGATAGAACTCGCGGTTGACAGTGTGCAAAAAAATGGTACAATAAAAATAGTAATGCAGGCATTTCCGGCATAGGCTGAATGGGGGGGTGCTTGTATGATGAACGCAAAAAAATACAGCTTACTTTGTGTCTGCCTGATTCTTATTGCCGCTGTTTCGGCAATGATTCTCTCCAGAGCAGGCTCGGTTGTCGCTGCCATCGCAGAAGAGCCGCAACAGCCGAAAATCTTTGTTATTGATGCAGGTCACGGTGGAGAAGACGGCGGTACGGTTTCTGCGCTCGGAACGCATGAAAGCGGAATCAATCTTGAAATAGCAAGCCGTTTGAATTCGCTGATGCATTTTCTCGGTCTGCGTACCAAAATGATTCGAACAGAGGATGTTTCTGTCTATACGGAAGGAACAACGATTGCGCAGAAAAAGGTATCTGACATCAAACATCGGGTAGAAATTGTCGAAGAAACACCGAACGCTGTTCTTGTCAGTATCCATCAGAATCATTTTTCCGAGTCGAAATATCGGGGCGCACAGGTGTTCTACACGGCAAAGGGAGAGGAATTGGCAAAAAGCCTGCAGCAGGCACTTTGCACGTATGTAGACACAAACAATCACCGCGAATGTAAGCTTTCGAGGGACGTTTACCTGATGGAGCATGTGACCTGTCCTGCCGTCCTGATCGAATGCGGATTTCTTTCCAATCCGCAGGAGGAGCTGCTTTTGCGTGATGCTGAATATCAAAAGAAGCTCGCAAGCGCCATTGCCTGCACCTTGCTGAGCTATTCGGAGGAAGTCAATGAAGTCTAAAACCGTCTTCTTGTGCACAAACTGCGGCAACGAATCGGCCAAATGGGCCGGTCGTTGTCCTGCATGCGGACAATGGAATACGTTAGAGGAATATACGCCGGCAGCTGCTCCGAAAAGCGCAGGCGGTACATCGGGTATTCGTTCTTCCGCGGCGGCAAAACGGTTATCGGAAGTGCAAACCGATGATACCCAGCGATTCGGCACCGGTATGTCCGAGCTTGACCGCGTACTGGGCGGCGGTGCAGTAAAGGGCTCGCTTGTACTTGTCAGCGGTGCACCCGGAATCGGCAAATCCACACTTTTGCTGCAGATTTGTGAATATATCCTCAGGGAGCAGACCGTGCTATATGTTTCGGGAGAAGAAAGCGAAAGCCAGCTCAAGCTGCGAGCACAGCGTCTTGGCGTAACAGGCAACGATCTTTTCCTGCTTTGTGAAACCAATCTGGATGACATTCTTTCGGCAGCTGAACGTCTGAAACCCGACCTGATGATCGTTGATTCTGTGCAGACGCTTTATTCCGAGGACAAGCCCGCTTCTCCCGGCAGCGTTACGCAGGTACGCGACTGTACGATGCGACTGATGCAATACTGCAAGAGCAATGGCGTAACGGTCTTTGTCGTCGGACATATTAACAAAGAAGGTGCGATTGCCGGCCCGAAGGTACTCGAGCACATGGTCGACTGCGTTCTGTATTTTGAAGGGGAGAGCCATACGGCTTATCGGCTTCTGCGTGCTGCCAAAAACCGTTTCGGTTCTACCAACGAAATCGGTGTGTTTGAAATGAATGACAGCGGACTTTCTGAAGTTGTCAATCCTTCGGAGATGCTGCTTTCCGGCAGACCGCAGGGGACACCCGGAACCTGCGTTGCAGCAGTGATGGAAGGAACGCGCCCGATCCTTGCCGAGGTACAGGCATTGGTGTCGCCGTCAACGCTCTCTGTTCCGCGCAGGACAAGCAACGGACTGGATTATAACCGTGCCGCAATGCTGCTTGCCGTGCTGGAAAAGCGCGGCGGTCTGCGATTTTCCAATGCCGATGTCTATTTGAATGTCATCGGCGGTCTGCGGCTGGACGAGCCCGCTGCCGATCTTGCAGTTGTCATTGCAGCTGCCTCAGCTGCGCAGGACAAGCCGGTTTCCGATACCATAGCTGCTGTCGGAGAGGTCGGTCTGACCGGAGAAATCCGCGCAGTCAATCAGCTATCTCAGCGCCTTGCCGAAATTCGGCGTCTTGGCTTTACGCAGTGCATGATTCCGCGCAGCGGGACAAAAGATATTACCGCTCCCGATGGATTGGAGCTTCTGCGTGTTCGTAATGTCCGCGAAGCAATTGCTGTCGCATTTTAACGGAGGAAAAACCTATGCCCGGACTGAAATATATAACCAGAATCGTTCGCGGAATGAAATTTGATACCATGAAGCACATGGCTGATGTTGTAAAGCAGAAGTGCGGGCAGAGCAAACTGCGCACCTACTGCTCTATGGTCTGGTGCGGCTTACGCTACGGCGCCGGATATTATGATTATGTCATGTTCGGCTTTTATGATATGAACGGGAAACAGCGTGATACGTATTTGACCCGCGTCCGCAACAAAAAAGTTTTCGAACTGATGAACGACTATAGCTACGGTGAGGAATTTGATGACAAGCTCCGTTTTAATCAGCGTTTTGCCGATTTTCTGCGCCGCAAAACTCTGAACGGTGAAACCGCAACGGTCGAGCAGCTCGATGAATTCCTGCAAGGACAGGAGTGCTTCTTTGCAAAACCCAATCACGGCTCCTGCGGTCAGGGTGTTGAAAGGGTAAAGGTAGCTGACTTTGAAAACACACAGGCGATCCTTGATTATATTCACAAAAAGAATCTGCCGATTTTGGAGCACGCGATCAAGCAGCATCCGGATATGGCAAAGCTGCATCCGTCGTCTGTCAATACCATTCGAATCGTAACCGACATTGTAGATAACGAAGTGTTGATAGCCTATGTTATGGTAAAAATCGGACGCGGCGGAGGCTGCTGCGATAATACCGGTCAGGGCGGTATGCTTTGCCGTGTCGATGAGAAAACCGGAAAGATCCGCTCTGTTGCACAGGATGACTATTTCAATGTTTTTGATAAGCATCCGGATACCGGAATATCGTTTATCGGCTATCAGCTGCCAATGATTCCCGAAGCAATGGAGCTTGCAAAAAAGGCTGCATTAGTCATTCCGCAGATGCGTCATGTCGGTTGGGATGTTGCAATTACACCGGACGGACCCGTAATCGTAGAAGGCAACGAATATGCCGGTACCGATCTTTGCCAGCTTGCCTCGCACTATCCGGAAAAATGCGGCTTGTGGCCATATTATAAGCGGATTCTGAATCTCAAATAATCAAAAAAGCCTTAACGCCGAAGCAGTTAATCAGGCGTTAAGGCTTTTTTATTCAGCTATGAATGGAAATCAGCTATTATACCAGCAGTGGTCACACATATCCATGCCCTTATAGCACCAGTAGCTTTGACACTTTTTGCATCTCTGGTATGCACTTTCAAATTTGATATTGCAGTTTGAGCAGAAATAATAGCGGACCAGATTTGTTCCTTCTGCAACAATTCTGCAGTAATAAATCTTATGTGCGCCGCAGTAAGAGCAGGCAAATTCAGAATAGACAACATATCCGTTCGTATAGTCGCCGTTATAAATGATATAGCGACCTTCCCAGGGCTGTGTCCAACGCAGACCTTCGTCTTCATTGTACTCCTCAGTTGTTGTGCATACGCCCTGTGTTGCGTTTCTGATTTCTTCGGTAACATCCCACAAATAGTAGGTTGTACTTCCGTTGCTGACCTTCTGAATCAACTGGGGGCATGTATAAGAGGCGATCTCATTGTCATTCCGGTTATAAACACTGTATGTATTGTTATTGCTGCTCCAGTGAAGATCGGATTCTTCATCGTAACTCTCCGACTTTGTTGCCAGTCCGTCTTCCCACAGGAAATAAGTTGCGCCCTCATTTTCAATTTTTCTTGTTAAGTTCGGTACCGTACCGTATGCATATCGAGCAACAATAATATCGATTGCCTTGTTTCTTACAACAAGCTCAAGCGTTTTCGTATCCTTTTCCCATGCAAGGTTGGAGTCCGGATTGTATTGCTCGGAGTCCGTGGCAATGCCATCTTCCCAAAGGAAATACTCTTTTCCCTCATAATCAAAGCTGATACCCAGCGCAGGGGAAGGGAATTGCGTTTCGGTTGTTTCGGATTCTTCTTCTGTTTCCTTCAAGTGCGGAGCAGGGAATAAGCCATCGCATCCGGTAAAAAGCGTTAAAACCGCCGCAAAAGATAAAAGGAAACAAATAATTCGTTTCAAATTGGACATTACAGCGCCTCATTTCTATATATATTTACTTGAATACATTATATTGGATACCAAATATAATGTCAACAATTCTATCTTATAAATCTGTTTTTCTTTATCGAATACAATTATTTAGGCTTTCTTTTCAGTAATCTGAATTTTCGGGTATTATTTTAGTAATTTAGTAATTTATTGTGAAAAAGTTTGAAAATGTGCATATGTATTCCTTGACTTTGTAAAGATTTGCAATTATAATAGTATCGTTGCATTTTGTACATAATTTTTTGCATAATGCGTAAATGAAAATTTGATATTGAAAGGAATTTTTACATGAAAAAGATTATTGCAGCAATCCTCTGCCTTGCATTGATGGCTTGCCTCTTTGTTGGCTGCGGTTCCGCAAACGAAGCAGAAGACGTAGCTGATTCCTCCAGTGACAAGGTTTGGGTTATCGTTACCGATACCGTCTTCAAACCCTTTGAGTACACTGATAACGACGGTAATTTTGTCGGCATTGATGTTGACATTCTTGCAGCAGTCGCAGAAGATCAGGGCTTCAAGTACGAGCTCAAGAGCATCGGTTGGGACGCTTCCATCGCTGCTTGCCAGGCTGGTCAGGCTGATGCCATGATCGCAGGTGCTTCCATCACTGAAAAGAGAATCAGCGAAGGTTGGATCTTCTCCGACGGCTACTACACCGCAACACAATGCATGGCAGTTAAGGGCGACTCCGATATCGCTTCCTTTGATGATCTGAACGGCAAGACCGTTGCTGTTAAGACCGGCACCCAGGGTGCTGCTTATGCAGAAAGCCTGAAGGATGAATACGGCTTCGATATTACATATCTGGAAGACTCTCCCACAATGTATCAGGCTGTTGCAGGTGGTCAGGCTGCTGCTTGCTTCGAGGATACTCCCATCATGGCTTCCTCCATTAAGGACAGCGGACTTGATCTGAAGATCGTCGAAGGCTCCGAGAATGAAGGTTCTCCGTACGGTCTGGCAATCCACAAGGCTGACCGTCAGGAATTCATCGACATTTTCAATGCCGGTCTGAAGAACATTAAAGAAAACGGAAAATATGACGAAATCCTTAGTAAATACCTCGGCTAATTCTTAATTTCAGTATATTTCCGGAGGAACACCCCCTTTAGAGCGGTGTTCCTCTTTCTGTGTGAAAGGAGTTCTGTAAAAATGATAAATATCATTACAGAATACGGCGATTTACTGCTCGCAGCAATGGGGCAGACTTTGCTTCTTGCGCTGTGTGGTTTGTTCTTTGCCTGCATCCTCGGCCTGATTTTCGGAATACTGAGTGTTTTGAAAAGCCGTGTCTGCAATGCAATCTCCATGGTTTTCGTCGATGTGATCCGCGGCGTACCGATGATCGTTCTGGCATTCTTTATTTACTTTGGTATTCCTTATCTCTTTAATACCATTTTAGAGATTAAGTTTACTCTTACCGCACTTCAGGCAGGTACCATCTGTTTAGCGCTTAACTGCGGTGCTTATATGGCAGAAATCATCCGCGGCGGTATTCAGTCCGTTGATAAGGGACAGATGGAAGCTGCAAACAGTCTGGGACTTCCGTACTGGCGTGGTATGCAGCGTGTTGTCCTTCCACAGGCGATTAAAACGATGATTCCGAGTATCATCAACCAGTTCATTATTACGTTGAAGGATACGTCGATTTTGTCGGTCATCGGCTTCCCTGAATTGGTCAACTCCGCAAAGAATGTTGTCGCCAATACTTTCCAGTCCTTCCAGGTATGGGCAATCGTTGCTGTTATGTATTTTATTGTTATTACAATACTGTCGAAGACAGCAAAATATGTGGAAAGGAGATTGAACCGTGGTCGCAACTGATAATGTAAAAATTCACGTTACTTCCGTGCAGAAAAGATTTGATAAGCTGGAAGTTCTCAAGGATATTTCTACAGACATCCGCGAGGGAGAAGTTGTTGTTATTATCGGACCGTCCGGCAGCGGTAAATCCACTTTTCTGCGTTGTCTGAACCGTCTGGAAAAAATCAACAGCGGCGAAATTATTGTTGACGGCTTCAATATCTCCGATAAGCATACAAATCTCAACAAGTTCCGTGAACGTGTCGGTATGGTTTTCCAGCATTTTAATCTTTTTAATAATCTGAATGTTCTGAAAAACCTGATGCTCGCTCCGGTTGACTTGAAAAAGGCAACAAAGGAAGAAGCTAAACAACAGGCACTTGCAATGCTTGAAAAAGTCGGTCTGGCCGACAAAGCAGAGGTTTACCCGTCCCAGCTTTCCGGCGGTCAGAAGCAGCGTGTAGCGATTGCACGCGCGCTTTGCATGAATCCGGATATCATGCTGTTTGACGAGCCTACCTCTGCGCTTGACCCTGAAATGGTCGGCGAAGTTCTGCAGGTTATGAAGCAGCTTGCTGCCGATGGTATGACAATGGTAATCGTTACCCACGAAATCGGTTTTGCGAGAGAAGTTGCAGACCGTGTCATCTTCATGGATGGCGGATATATCGTCGAAGAGGGAACTCCGGATGAAATTTTCAATCATCCGCAGGAGCAGCGTACCATTAGCTTCCTGGAAAAAGTTTTATAGGAATAAAGTTCTACCGAAAATCAGTAATCCTGATGATACGGTAGAACTTTTTACTTTATAATTTACATATATGATCGAATAATTCACAAGGCGTATCACAAATCTGCGATGCACCCGATTCTATCAGAAGGCTTCTGCTGCGGAAACCCCATGAAACGCTTAAGCAGGGAAGTCCGGCATTTTTTGCTGTTTCAATATCGACCTCCGAATCGCCGATATAAAGCGCTTCTTCAGCAGATGAATCAAGCCTGTGCAGTGCTTCAAAAACCATATCCGGCGCGGGTTTGCGGCACATAGAAGGCGATTCTCCGATTACAACCGAAATCAGATTGCCAAAGTAGTACGGAACGATCTCCCGTAAAATCGAATCTGCTTTATTTGATACAACCGCCATCTTATATCCATTAATTTTCGCTTTTGTAAGCAATTCGGGAATTCCGGCATACGGTTTTGTTTTTTCACAGCAATGAAGAACGTAGTGCTGTTTCATTTCACATAGAACTATATCTACTGCTTTGTCGGGAACAACTGCCGGAAGTGATCGTTTTATTAACATTTTCAGCCCATTTCCGACATATTCTCTTGTTTTTTCTATATTTTGCTCAATAAATCCACATTTTTTCAGTGCGTAATTTACACTTTGATGCAAGTCACCCAATGTGTTCAAAAGCGTTCCGTCAAGGTCAAATATCAGCGTCTTCTTCATTGGTTTCCTCCGATTGGAACATACGGGAGAGGGGATTGGCCTCTGCAGCAATTTTCAGCTCTGTATTTTCAATATGTGTATAGATTTCCGTTGTGTTCAGGTGTTCATGCCCTAAAACCTCCTGCACAGTTCGAATATCAACGCCATTCGAAATCATCAGCGTTGCAGCAGTATGACGAAGCTTATGTGCAGAGAAATTCTCAGGGTCTAAACCTGCTTCCAAAATATGTTTTTTCACCAGTCGGTGTACTGCGGTAACGCTGATTCGGTTGCTGTCACGCGAGCCAAATAGCGCCCGATTATCCGATAAAACACGCTGATTTCTGATCGGTAAATAGGCATCAATCGCAGCTTTGCAAGAAGAACCAAAATAGACGATTCGTTCTTTATTACCTTTGCCGCGTACACGAATTCGATCGTCATATACATCGTTCAAATTGAGATTAACCAGCTCAGAACGACGAATTCCGCAATTTAGGAAGAGCATCAAAATGGCATAATCGCGTTCAGAATTCGGACCTTTTACTGATGTCAAAAGTTTTTTGGATTCCTCTAAAGTCAGATACTTGGGAAGGGATTTCCGCAATTTCGGATATTCCATATCCTTGACAGGATTTTCTGTTAACTGCTTCGTCCGCACTGTCAGATATTTATAAAAAGACTTGATTGCAGATAGCTTTCTGGCGCGGGCAGCTGCACCGATGCCGGAATCAGCAGAATCATCCGACTTGCGGTCATTTGCGAGATAAGAAAGAAAATCAAAAATATCAGTAATAGTTATCGTTTTTATAAATTCCAAATCTATATCACGAATAGAAATAGAGTCGAGATCAGTCGTATAGGGCATCTCATTTTTAACGAGCTTCATAAAACGAAGAAAGATTCTGAGATCAAGATAGTATTCACTGATCGTTTTTTGTGACTGTCCTTTGATCGTTTCGTGGTAAGATAAAAACTCGCGCAAAACCTGCGGACAATCCTGAAATTGCTGCATAGTAAAAACCTCCGATAAAAGCTCCGCTCTGGAGCCGATAAAAAACTTTTTTCTGAAGAATCATTCATTGAAAGGAAAAATAAACGATAAAAGAAACGAGACAGACCGCGAAAGAATTAAAATATGTGATAACACGCAGCGCACAAAACATTCCAAAATAATAGAAGTCTAATTGTACGCATACCGAAAGTCTGCAAAGCAGCAAACGCCAATGAAAGCCTTGACGATATCGCAAGTCATTCCGTCCGACCTTTGTCATATATATTATATCACATTTCTCCTTCGAACGCAACAAAATTTTTATTTTGTTGCGTTTGTAAAGCAAGAGGACGAAAATAAGGGATTTCTGACAAACGGCGCTGGATTGTGTCCGTGAGCCCTTCCCTCCGGATCATTTTCAACAGGTATTATCAAAATCCGTTTATTCAGGAATTCTGATAGCTTTTTAACTATGTGTATCAGATGTAATAATTGCAGTGGTTTCACAAACGAAATATTTTTTATTTTTTTTTCGCATCCATAACAAAAAAGTATCGGAAGGCGCTGTAATGCGTCCCTTGATGTCCTCCGCGACCCTTCTGATCTTGCCGTGAAGCTCCGTGACCGCCCTGCCCTCTCTGGCGTTGGCAATGCTCGTCTGATACTGCGTGCGCACTTTGTCGATCTGTGCATTTTTCTCCTGACGAATCTGGTCGATCTTAGCGTTTTTTTCCTCACGAAGCTCTTTTACCGCCTGATCTCTCGCCGTGTTGACAAGCCTTGCGATCTGCGGATTGCGTACCTGTCCTGCCATGATCTTTTCGGTATTCTCCAGCTTCCGCTGAAGCTCGTTGATCTCCGCATTTTTGGAAGCAAGCGCAGAGTTCAAAACGCTTCCTGCATGGATGCTCTTTCCCTTCCAGGCGTTCTTTTCGGCGCGTAGCTGATCGATCTGATCGCGGTAGTAATCTGCCCACTTTGCCATCCGCTGATAGCTCTGCAATAGCTTTTTGCCGTCAGCATCGAGCTGAGAAACAGTTTCTGCATTGAGCTGTGTCAGGATAGATTTTGTAGAGTAGGATTCCTCCTGCCGCGCAGAAAAAATTTTTTCATCGGACATCTTGATTTTTTCAGAATCGTTGCGTATACTGTTTTTAGAAGCTTCCGCGTTAATAGTTTCCAACCATTCAAGCAGTTGGGGATTAACTTGCGCGAGGGCTTCATTTTTATATGCAACAGTTGCGTCAAACTTTTTAAATTGATTCCTAAGATATCGTTTTTTCAAATCAAACATTTTACTATTTACATTTTTGATAATAAGCAATATAATATATAAAAAGTCAAAGGATGTGACATATATGATAAAGAAAGAAAACGCAGTTCGCAGAATTGGCGTGCTGACCAGTGGCGGCGACGCACCAGGCATGAACGCTGCAGTCCGTGCCGTAGTTCGCGCGGCAATTTTCCGCGGTATCGAAGTCATTGGTATTCGTCGCGGTTGGAACGGACTGATCAACGGCGATATTGTCCGCTTAGACGAAAAGAGCGTTGCACATATTATCAATCGCGGCGGAACGATTCTATACACCGCCAGAAGTGAAGAATTCCGTACCGAGGAAGGTCAGAAAAAGGCGGTTGCAACCTGCAAAATGCTTGGTTTACAAGGTATTGTCGCAATCGGCGGCGACGGCACCTTCCGCGGCGCGCAGGCACTTTCAAAATACGGCATTTCCGTAGTCGGCATTCCCGGCACGATTGACAACGATATTTCCTGTACAAATTATTGTATCGGCTTTGATACCGCAGCTAATACCGCGATCGAATGTATCGACAAGCTGCGCGACACAATGCAATCTCATGAACGCTGCTCTGTCGTAGAAGTGATGGGCAGACATGCCGGTCACCTTGCCTTGTATGTTGGTCTTGCTGTCGGTGCAACCGCAGTTCTCGTTCCCGAATGCAGCGGCAATTTTGAAGATGATGTCATTGAAAAAATTCGAAACGCACGCTTGAACGGTTTTACGCATTATATGGTCGTTGTTGCCGAAGGTGCCGGCAGCGCATTTGATGTAGCAAACCGAATCAAGGAAGAAATTGCTATTGACCCGCGTGTAACGGTTTTGGGACATATTCAGCGCGGCGGTACCCCGACTGCCCGTGATCGCGTAACCGCTACGCGTATGGGCTATCATGCAGTTGATATTCTTGCAAACGGCGGAACGAATAAGATCATTTGCGTTCGAAACGGTGTCATGTGCAGCATTGACATTGACGAAGGACTTTCGGAACACAAAGGAATCGATCAGGAAGAATTCACCGTTCTGGAAGCAATGACCGGAATCTGATTTGATGATAAATAAGGCGATGACGAAAATCCGTCATCGCCTTATTTTAATCGTTTTATCTATGCTTTTTTCTTGCGATGCCGACAACCGTAACAGTAAAAATTCCGCAGAAGCTGATAATCAGAAGTATGTACCATACCATAAGATTTCTATGATCGCCGGTATTGGGAGTTGTTTTATTGCCGTTTGTATTATTGCCTGAAGTTTTATAAGTATTCGTTATCGTATATCCCTTTTCAGCAGAGCCGGTTACGGCATAAGAATAACCTTTTACCTCTTCTTCCCGAATGGAATACTGAATCACCTTACCGTTACTGAACGCATCCAGATTATTAAAAACACCGCCCCAGTTATTTGCAGCAGAAAGCTCAAGTGTTTTCGTTGTATCTTTTCCGTCCGCAACAAGGATGATTTTTATTTTGGAAGGTCTGGACTTTGCACTGTTATTATTGTCATTCCAGACATTTTTCACAGACACCAAAACCTTTGCGGTGTTAGTAACAACAAAGCCGGTCGCCGAATCACCGGTAATTTTGGATTCGTAGTTTTCGACGCTGACCTCGCTGATCGTATATTTAATCTGTTTGCCGTCTTTGTATTCCGGCAGATTTTCAAACTTTCCTTTCCATGAATTGCTTTTTTCGAGCTTTAAAGTTTTACCGGTTGAAGCATTATCGGCAAGAAGTGTAATCGTTACCGCATTGGGACGTTTCCCGTTTTTGTTCTCAAGGTCATTCCATATTTTTTCTACAGAAATACTGACCGCTGCCGAATTCGTAATCACGAAGCCGTCTGCAGCCGTTCCGGTAATTTGACCTGTATAGCCTTTCAGTTCGCCGGTCAGCTCGCCTACCTTGTAGGAAATCTTTTGTCCTGCACTGTATTCGGGAAGATTTTCAAACCTTCCGGACCATCCGTTGCTCTGATCGAGTTTTAATGTTGCGCCGGTTCTTTCGTTATTCGCAAGAAGCAGGACATTGATGGATTCGGGACGTTTCTTGCCCTGATTTTCTGCATCGTTCCATACAGTTCTTACGGAGATATTAACGGTGGACGGCGTATGCGAACTCGTAATCACATATCCCTCTTCGGCTGAGCCGGAGGTCTGAGCGGTGTATCCGGTTATTTCAGTCAGCTCCGCTAAACGATAAGCAATTGCTTTTCCGTCGGAGTCCTTTGGAAGCTCCTCGAATTTTGCAGACCAGTGATTTTCTGCATTCAGCTCAAGCACAGCTCCACTGTCATTATTATCTCTGTAAAGCTTAACGAAAACACTGGCAGGACGTTTCCCATCCTGATTTCCGGCGTCTTTCCAGAGCAGTGTAACAGGGATCTCGATTTTATCAGGCGTATAAGTGTTTGTAACAACAAAACCATCTTTGGCGGTGCCGGAAATCTCGGAATGGTATTCCCCTGCTGCAGCCTCCTGAATCGAGTATTCAATCTTCTTTCCATTCTTGTATTCAGGAATGTCCGTAAAATCTCCTGCCCAGTTATTTTCTGATTTCAGAACAAGCGTATCCACAACATTTTCTTGATTTTCGATTAGAAAAACCTTGACATTCTGCGGACGCTTCCCTGCTACATTCTCGTTATCATTCCAGATTTTTTCTACGTGAATGCTGATTTTTGCAGGCGTATGTGTATTCCGGACGATAAATTCGTGTTCAGCATTTTCGGTTATCTCTGCAGAATAGCCTGTTATGTCAGCTTCTTCAAGCGAGTAATTGACGGCAGCACCGGCATTGGAAACAGGAAGATTTTCAAACGAACCTGTCCAATTATTTTCGGAATTGAGCGTTAGCGTTTTTTCGGTTTTCTGACCGTTTGCCAGAAGTTTGACCGTAATACTGTCCGGGCGAATGCCATCCTGATTATCAGCATCATTCCACTCATTTTTAACACTGATCTGGATCGTATCAGCTTCAACAGCAAAGATTGAAGTCATTGAAAACAGGAAGAAAACCATAATAAGACAAAGAAGAATACTAAATACTCGTTTACCGATTCCCATGGCTTTTGCCCTCCGTTTGTATAATTTTGACATTTATATTATTATTTTACCATGATTGTCATAAAATTTCAACGGTTTCCAAAAACATTATGCACAACTCCGAATTTGAATTTAATGATAAAAAACAAACCCCGCGCTTCCGTTCTGGAAACACGGGGGTGTTTTCGGATTAGACTCTCTCCTTGACCTTTGCAGCCTTGCCGAGACGAGAACGCAGGTAGTACAGCTTTGCACGACGGACCTTGCCGCGGCGGACTGTTTCGACCTTCACAATGTTCGGCGAATGAACGGGGAAAACCTTCTCACAGCCGACGCCGTAGCTCAGACGACGAACGGTGATGGATTCTTCAATGCCGCCATGCTTGCGGGCAATGATCGTTCCCTCAAAAGCCTGCACTCTTTCACGAGCGCCTTCCTTAATTCTTACATGAACACGAACAGTATCGCCGACGTTCATTTCCGGCAGTTCTTCCTTCATGTACTGGCTGGTCAGAGCCTTCATCAGATCCATAATCATGTCCTCCTTGTTTATTAGGCGTTCATGCCGGTGTTGACCGCACCGCAGAGGACCACCCTTTTGTAGACTTGGTTATGTTAACATATACCACAAGGAAAATCAAGTACTTTTTTCATAAAAAAACGGTTTTTTTCATTATATAAACAGAAAGATATGATGTCTTTTTCGAAAGAAATGTGATATAATGACAGGAGCAACTAATTTGGGAGTTAAAAATGAAAAAAAGAACACCAAATAATACAAACACAGTAAAATATCGTTCCATACCGATAGTCAATCCCGATGTTCGCGAAGGTCTGAGCGGACGCGATGTCATCCTTCGCCAACAAAACGGTTTGCGGAATATCACACCGGCATCTAACACAAAATCCGAGAAGCAGATTGTAAAGGAAAATGTTTTTACATTCTTTAACCTGATTTTTCTTATTCTTGCAGTTCTATTGCTGATTGTTGGATCGTTTAAGAATATGACCTTCCTGATCGTTGCAATCGCAAATACGCTGATCGGCATTTTTCAGGAAATTCGCGCAAAACGCACGGTTGATAAGCTGACCTTGGTTGCTGCCGGAACAGTAAAGACAATACGCGACGGTCAGGCAGTACAAATGCGTACAGATCAGCTTGTCCGTGACGATATTGTAGAATTTGCCGCCGGCAATCAGATCTGCGCCGACGCCGTCGTTCGTGATGGTCAGATGCAGGTCAACGAATCCCTTTTGACGGGCGAAGCCGATGCCATCATCAAGAATCCGGGTGATACGCTGAAATCCGGCAGCTTCGTGATATCCGGACGCTGCAGAGCGCAGTTGACACACGTTGGCGCTGAAAGCTATGCCGCAAAGCTCGCTTCCGAAGCCAGCAGCAACGTTAAATCAACACAGTCGGAAATGATGAAGTCCTTGACAAAGCTGATTACCGTTGTCGGTATTGCGCTGATTCCGATGGGCATTCTTCTCTTTATCCGTCAGATGCAGGATCTGAGCTTCCGCGATTCCGTTGTCGCAACCGTTTCCGCTTTGATCGGCATGATTCCGGAAGGTCTTTACCTGCTGACCAGTGTTGCAATTGCAGTAAGCTGCCTGAAGCTTGCAAAAAAACGCGTTCTTGTTCAGGATATGAACTGTATCGAAACACTTGCGCATGTTGATGTTCTGTGTGTCGATAAAACCGGCACAATTACAGAGCCTTCCATGGAAGTTTCCGATATCTTCCCCATGAACACGGAGCAATTTCCGTATGAACAAATCGAAAAGATCCTTGCCGCTTTTTATTCCGGCGAAGAGCCGGATAATGAAACTGCAAAGGCAATGACGAAGCAATTTGCGCTGCAGTCCGATTGGTCCGCTGTACAGCGCATCCCGTTTTCCTCCTCCACCAAATGGTCGGCTGCAAATTTCGGAGAAAATGGTTCCTATATCATTGGCGCTCCGGAATTTGTTATGGGCGACCGTTATGATTCCATTCGCGGAAATGCGGAACCGTGGTCCGAAAGAGGCTGCCGCGTTCTGCTGCTTGCTGCTTACTCTGCCGAGCTCGGTCCTGCACTGAACAATCAATACATCACGCCCATCGCGCTGATTTTCCTGAACAACCGTATCCGTCCGGATGCGCCGGATACATTCCGATATTTTGCCGCGCAGGGCGTTTCTGTCCGCGTCATCTCCGGCGATAACCCCATTACGGTATCGGAAGTTGCAAGACGCGCCGGTATTCTGAATGCCGAAAAATTTATTGATACATCCACACTCGTCTCTGAGCAGGATTTCATGGAAGCTGTCAATAAATATACGGTATTCGGTCGCGTGACGCCTGACCAGAAACGCCGTTTGGTAAAAGCATTCCAAGCCAACGGACATACCGTAGCAATGACCGGAGACGGCGTGAACGATGTTCTGGCTCTGAAGGATGCCGATTGCGGCATAGCAATGGCCTCCGGCAGTCAGGCAGCATCTCAGGTATCGCAGATCGTTCTTTTGGATTCTCAATTCAGCTCTATGCCCGGAATCGTTGCCGAAGGACGCCGCGTCATTAACAATATTCAGCGCGCAGCCTCCCTTTTCCTTGTGAAAAACATTTTTGCATTTGTAACAACACTTCTGCTGATGTTTATTCACATGCCATTCCCCATCCAGCCGATCCAGCTCTCCCTTATCAGCACGCTGACCATCGGTTTCCCGTCATTCTTCCTTGCGCTTGAGCCCAATTATGCACGAGTCAACGGCAAATTTATGATAAACGTGATTCGGCGTGCAATGCCGGGCGGTTTGACCAACATCATTCTGGTACTGCTCGGAGGCTTCTTTGTTTCTGTGTTTAAGCTGCCGGAAACGGATTTGAATACCATTTCCTTTTTCGTCATCGCAACCGTTGGCTTTGTCACGTTATTCCACGTTTCTATGCCGTTTTCCAAGCTCAGAATCGCTGTATTTTCTGTTGCAGTTGCCGGAATGCTTCTTGCTGTTTTTGCATTCTCAGGCTTCTTTGAGCTTGCAGCGCTCAGTTCTAAGAGTATTCTGATTCTTGTACTTCTGATGATCGGCTGTCCCACGCTCTATCGTGCGTTCCTGTTCATCTTTGATAAACGAATGAGGACTCGCGCATTAAAAAGCACGAATCGAGCATCCTGACCGGATGCTCGATTTCGTTTATTTAAGAATTGAATTCGACAGGAACGCTTCCATTTCAGCATCAGAAAGCTCATAATGCCAGAACAGCTGATAAAATTCCTTCGCAACGGATGCAAAATCATAATCATATACATCCGGATAGACCAATTTGCCAAGCCACCATATACCAAGCACACGGTTTACAGAAGGCGGCATACACATCCAACTATAAGGAAGAGACGGGATTTCATAGTACAAGCCGTTTTGAACTGCTGTCAGGCTTGCCCATTCGCTGCTTTCCAGTGTATCATATACGCCATCCGGCGTGAGAATAATAACATCCGGATCAGATGCATAAACCTGCTCCATACTCACGACTGTGCCGCCGTTTTTATTCGTAATTTCATCCGTCTGAATTGCGTTAACTGCGCCGATCAATTCAATGGCATCTGCCTGTGCAGAACCTGCTGCGTTGCATTCCAGGCCGGTCGTTCCGGTGCCGAAGAATACCGTTTTTTTGTCTTCTTCGCTGATTTTGCCTGCATTTTCTTCTGCCATCGACAGCGTATCTTCAATAAATGCAGCCATTTTTTCGGCATCGTCTTCTCTGTTCAGCAGCTTTCCGAGCATTCTATATGCCTGCGGAAGCGTAGAAAGCTCTCCATCAATGAATACCGTTGGGATACCGGTCTGCTCCTGCACCATATCCATATCTTCTGAAATGGAGTCATTTCGGTTTCCGATGTCAATGATGATCTGCGGATTTGCTGCAATCAGCGCTTCCATATTCAGGTTGGCTTTTCCGCCGTAGAACTGACCGAATTCAGGCAGCGCAGAGATTTCCTTCGGAAGATAGGCAAGCTGTGCTTCATCCGGCATGCTTGAAAGACCGACCAAAAGCTCCGGCGCAAGCGTTACAAGAATCATTTGGGCAACCGATCCACTCGGCGCAATTCTTGTTATTTCCGATTCCAGCGTAACTTCCCTGCCGACGCTGTCAACAAAAACGTTACTTTCCTGTTCTGTCGCGGATTCTTGCGTAACAATCTCTTCTGCCTGCGTTTCTGCCGTTACATCCGTTGTATTTTTTGCACATCCGGAAAGAGAAGCAGCAAGCATAATAATTGTCAAAAATATTGCTATTGATTTCTTCATTGTATTTATCTCCTATAACCGATCGCATTTGACAAATTGGAAGCCTGCATCAACACCTGTTCAACAGCGCTTAAAAACTCATCAGACCGGACTCTGCGGAATAAACCGACTACACCGATTGCATACCGTGCCGAGCCAAAATGGTCATATACAGGAGCGGCAACAGAGCGCAAACCGATTTTATATTCTCCGTCTTCCACAGCATATCCGTTTGCGCGGATTTTGTTCAGTTCCGCTTTCAACACCGATACGTCTGTGATCGTATGCGGCGTAAATACCTGCAAGCCTGTTTTCTTCAGGATACGATCTATTTCATCCTCTGACCGAAGAGATAGCATCAATTTCCCCTGTGAGGTTGCATGAAGCGAAAGTCTCTGCCCGATTCCCTGCGTAACCTGAACACCGTTTGCAGGAGAGCATTGGTCAAAGGAAATCACATTTTCTCCGTCAAGAAGTGAAATAAATGCTGTAGCGTCTGTAGCTGATGCAAGCTGTTCAAGATACGGACGGGCAACATTGGAAATATCCCAATTGGCAGAAACCGCGCAGCCACATTCAAAAAGTCGGACACCGAGAAAATACTTTCCATCTGCGTGTTGGTCAATCATCGCATGCCGGCGAAGCGTTGACAGCAGTGCATGAACGGTACTTTTCGGATAACCGGATTGTTCTGTAAGCTCACGCAAGGATAGCGGCGTGTGCGCATACAAAAGCAACTCTATCAGCTTTGCAGCCTTGTCAACCGAATGGACAACTGTACCGATTTCCATTTCATTTTCCATGTAATTTGCCCCCTTCGTTATCCTGAATAAAAAATAACACAGGCAAAGAAAATATGCAATAGCTATTGCTCCTGTTTGCAAAAATATTCTATAATACTGAACGTGTGTTTCTTATTTCGGGATAGTGCATATTTTACATTTAAAATCCGGGGATTGTCAAGTTTTTTCATGCTGCGTTCCGAAATAAAAAGATATTACAACGGCAAATACTGTCATATATTCCTGCGTATTGATTTTCCCCTTTACTGCAAGAATGCTGAATACCACAGCAAGCATAATCGTCACAATAGACTTTACGCATAAAAGATTACTCAGTCTTTTTTTCATCAGAAAGCACCTCCATAGCAGACTATGCAGGCACAGAAGGATACGACAAGAAAAGCCCGGACCGTAAACAGTCCGGGCAATAACGCTTTATTAGAATTCTACAGAATCATCATCCGCTTCGTCGTCTTCGTCAAACTCAAACTCAAGAAGCTCGTTGCACTTCGGGCAATGGATCGGATCGCCGAGAATCGTTTCCTCGTCGAGCTGCAGCTTTTCGCCGCAGGTCGGGCAGGTCACATCGTAAACGACTTCGTCATCATACTCAAAATCCTCGCCGTCATCGTCTGCGAAGCCGTATTCATCATCATCGTCATAATCGTCGTCGAAATCATCGTCCTCATCGTCATCTTCGTCCATGAGGAATTCTTCGATTGCATCGAGGTCTTCTTCGATTTCGTCCAATTCGTCAGATACAGCGATTGCATTTTCTTCGAGGTCGCTGATCGAGGTGGTCATTTCCTGAAGCAAATCGACGATACCGGAAATCATTTTCCCTTCTGCGGTATCCTTGTTCAGATCGAGGCCATCCATCAAGCCCTTCAGATAAGCGGATTTTTCAGAGAGAGTCATGTCGTTCTCCTTTCGTTGTACGTCCGATTAGCCCTTGGCGCGGCCAAGATATTCGCCGGTACGTGTGTCAATGGAAATACGGTCGCCTTCGTTGATGAAAAGCGGAACCTTGATTTCAGCGCCGGTTTCAACAGTAGCGGGCTTCAGAGTGTTGGTAGCAGTGTTGCCTGCAACGCCCGGCTCAGTCTCGGTAACTTCGAGCTCAACAAAGTTCGGGCATTCAACGCCGAACACATTGCCCTTGTAGGACAGGAGCGTGCACTCTTCATTTTCCTTCATGAATTTGAAAGCTTCGGGCAGGGTATCCTTGTTCAGCGGAACCATGTCGAATGTTTCGTTGTCCATGAAGTAGTACAGATCGCCATCAGCATAGCTGTAAGCCATCTTCTTGCGTTCGACAAATGCTTCTTCAAACTTTGCAGTCGGGTTAAAAGAAGTTTCGGTAACGCCGCCGGTGATGATGTTCTTCATCTTGGTGCGGACAAATGCAGCACCCTTGCCGGGTTTTACGTGCTGGAATTCAACGACCTGATAAATCTTGCCGTCCATCTCAAAAGTCTTACCGTTTCTGAAATCGCCTGCGGTAATGGTTGCCATATATATTTCCTCCAATGTGATAAATTATAC